>ERZ1673695.24-NODE-24-length-277257-cov-39.883720_pt1 | contig 277257 bp, 230 predicted proteins | sample MGYA00580225_ERZ1673695 | MGnify/ENA primary metagenome ERZ1673695 (study PRJEB41218, sample SAMN15661739) | gut metagenome | host: Homo sapiens | place: Canada: London | collected 2015-08-20/2019-03-30 | study: EMG produced TPA metagenomics assembly of...
AGGTGAAAAATGCTGCCGGAAACTTTTCGGTGGCAACAAAGATGGCGCTTACCATACTTAAGAATGAGAAAACAACAAAAGGAAGTATGAATCTGAAAAGACTAAAAGCGGGATGGGATGAAAACTATTTGTCACAACTTTTGCAGGACAATAATTTTTAATGCGTCGGCCCTGTAGTTTGGTTGAGCAATCATGAAGGAATTTTGATGTAAACCTGTTCCTATCCTTGCGTAACTACATCCCTATGTTTGTATCGTATAATCGGGAGATATGCTTTGTGCTATCGGTATAAATCCGTAAAGGCTGCATTGGGCATGACATGGAAGAGAAAAAGCCTGAAAAACGGCTGTCTCTTGAATTTCGGGAAATAGATAAATATTAATGTATGTATCTGATAGTAAGTAATATACGTCTGTGTGAGAAAGTAAACACTGTGAGGGCATGAGGGCATTTATGAGAGCATAAAGATGATACACTCATAATATAGTGCATTGTTAATGAGATGATTATCATCGTTAATGAGGGCATGAGAGCATATTGTCTTCCAACTTTTTTTGTAAACTTGCTGAAGGAATAAGAAATATGTTTCTTTGAAATCTATATAGTTAGAAAAATTGCCGTATTCTTAGGTTATAGATGTCTTTAGACGGATAGGGTAATATTTTATCGCACCTATTTTGTATTTTTGTAAAAAGGAGCGTTTTGTATGGAGAACATAATCAGAAAGATAAGAACTTACCATCCTGTTTCGGGGTAAAGCGTTGGGAACATTGACACAACTTTTGGAGAGGCATATATTCCCGGCAGAAACACTTCTTATCATCATATCAGTTATGAAGTGATAGGGTACAAGGATATAATAGGATGTACGGGTTCCTATTTAGGGGCAAAAAAGAATAGGAGTAAGGGTAAGTAGTCTTTTAATTCTTTCCGTAATTGTTTTAGTGCCTGTTGAATTCTGTAATCTACCGTTTTGGAAGATATGTTTAATTCTTCTGCAATTTCCTGATAGGTCTTGTTTTGGAAACGATGCATTTCAAAAGCTACCCGATAAGATTCTGGAAGATTAAGTATTGCTTTTTCTATTTTTTGTGTTAATTCTTCTATAATATAGAAATCAGGATCTTCGAATAGTTCCTGTATGTCCGGAGTGAGTATATTTTCTATTTGGAATCGAAGAGAATTTCTGGTCATTAAGGTATAACATTTGTTTTTTACTGCCTTGAACAAATAATGATGAACAGAAGAATCTATATGATTTGTTTTTCTATTTTCCCATATCTGTAACATGGTATCTTGAACCACTTCTTCTGCATCTTCTAATGAAACAAAACTGCGGGCAAAAGCACAAAGCATAGCATAATATTTGATGAATAAAGTATCAAATGCCTTCTTATTGCCCTGTTGCATGGATATATACAGTTGCTTGTCTATCAAATTATCATTTGTGGTTTCCATAGATTATAGAAGAAAATGTTATTGCAAAAATACATAATTTTAATCATGAAAGTACCTATTCGAAAAATAATTCAAAAAAAACAGTTTTTGGTTTAGGAACTTTTGATCTTGGTTAGACTTATTATAAAAGGACATTATGATAAATTCAGATACCCGAATAGATGAAGCGCTTTTACTCCGTTATTTTGAAGGAGAAGTGACTCTAAGTGAGAAAGATGAGATTGAAAAATGGATTATCTCTTCCGAAGCAAATAAAAAGCTGGCCAAACAGATTTATTATCTTTCTTTTGCCACAAAAACAATGGATACCTTAAAACGGACTGATGCACGGGCTGCTTTGAAGGAAGTCAGAGGCAGGATAAGAAGGGAACGACAGCTACAATGGGGGCGATGGGCACAACGTGCCGCTGCTATTCTTGCCATACCTTTGCTACTGTCTACTTTGTATTTATGGATGAATGGTAATGAGCAGAATAAAGTGAATTTTATAGAGATTCGTACTAATCCGGGAATGATAACTTCTACTATTTTGCCGGATGGAACTCATGTAATTCTTAATTCCAATTCAACTATTGTTTACCCTTCTCACTTTGACGAAAAAAGTCGTAATGTCCAATTGAATGGCGAAGCCTACTTTGAGGTAACAAAGAATTCCCGTCAGCCTTTTATGGTCCGAACGCCGCAGAAAGCTGTTGTAAAAGTTTATGGTACCCAATTTAATGTGGAAGCCTATGCTGATGATAAAACAATAACTGCAACTTTGGTGGAAGGAAGCATTGCCATGGCATATGAAAATAAGAAAAGTAATTGGACGGAACAGGAAATTCAGCCGGGACAGGAAATTGTTTATACTGCTGCACAGCAACAAATAAAAATTGATCAGGCAGATGTAGAGGTTATCACTTCTTGGAAAGACGGAAAACTTATTTTTCGTGATACTCCATTTAAGGAAGTTCTTAAAATGCTATCTAAACGTTTTGATGTGGATTTCGTAGTAAAGAATCCCAAATGTTTTGAAGCCTCTTTTACCGGTGTACTTGAGAAACAACGCTTGGGACGAATTCTGGAATATATCAGCGTATCTTCAAATATAAAATTTAAGTATGCAGAAAGTAATAATATTCATCAAGAAAAACAGAAAATAGAAGTTTATTAATCTTTTAAAAATAACAAGCTATGTTGAAACATCCTACGTAAAACAATCTACAGAAAAAACACACTACTTTTTATCTGTAATCAAATTATGAAGTTAAAATTAAATCTATTTACGAAAATGAAGAAACCAGTATGTAAACTGCCTTTGTCTCTGAAAATAACTCTTTTTGTTCTTTTCAGTTTTGCCAGCTTGTTATATGCTAGCAATAATTATGCACAGAGAACCATGTTGAACATCAGTTCTCAGACCCGGACGGTCTCTGAAGTCCTGACCGAAATTGAAAAACAGACGGATTTCACCTTTTTCTATAATAATAAGCAGGTCGATTTGAAACGTAAAGTAACCTTGAATGTCAAGAATGAGAATGTTTTTTCAGTCTTAAAGAAGCTTTTCTCCGGAACAAATACGACCTATAAAGTCTTGGATAAGAATATTATTCTTTCTGAAAAGTCTGCCATTTCTTCCGCAACGAAAGAGGTAGCCATCGTACAACAGGTAGGTCGTAGCGTAAAGGGCGTGGTGGTTGATGATAAAGGAGAGCCTGTAATAGGTGCTACGGTGATGGTCAAAGGTTCTACTAATGGAACTATTACGGATTTTGATGGAAATTTTATATTGAATGATGTCTCAAGTAATGCTTCTTTGATTGTCAGTTATGTGGGGTATGTAACTGAAACAATAAGTGTAAATGGAAAATCTTCTTTCAAAATTGTGATGAAAGAGGATGCTAAAACCCTTGAAGAAGTGGTTGTTATAGGATATGGAGTAGTGAAAAAACGTGATTTGACCGGTTCTTCTGTTTCAGTTACCGGTGCAGATTTAGCGGAAGTTCCTGTTACTAATGCGGCTCAAGCGCTAGCAGGAAAAGCTGCCGGAGTGAATATTGTTTCACAGAACGGAGCTCCTGGGGCTGAAGTGAATATTACCGTTCGTGGAGGTACTTCCATTACTCAGTCTACTACACCTATCTATATTATTGATGGCTTCCAGTCGGAAGATGGTTTGAAGAATATTGATGTAAATGACATTAAGACTATTGATATTTTAAAAGATGCTTCGACAACAGCTATTTATGGAGCGCGTGGATCAAATGGTGTGGTTCTTATTACGACCAAAAGTGGAAGTAGTGGCAAGACAACTGTGAATTACAACGGCTATGTATCTGTGGATTGGTTGGGCAAGAAACTGGATTTGCTCAATCTTGAACAGTATGCCAAATATCAGTATGAATGGTGGACTCTTGCCGGAGAAATGAACCAGTATGCACGTATGTTTGGAGGGGATTATACGGATGATGGATTTTATACGGGAGCATGGTCTGATATAGAGCAAACTTATGGCGGACGTTCCGGAATAGACTGGCAAGATAAAATTTTTGGTGGAAGTGCTCTTACTCAAAGCCATAATCTATCTCTTTCTACCGGAACGGAAAAAACTCAAGTATTGGTAAGCTACAATAATATGTCGCAAGACGGTATCGTAAAAAATCACGGATATTACCGTAATACGATTCGTACTAAAGTAAATTCCCAGCTATGGAAAAATGTACGTTTTGATATGAATTCTTCTTTTAATTACGCCAAAACATTAGGTGGAGGTTCTTATTCCGGATTAAAACAAGCTATTTTGCGTCCTGAAACTGGCGGAATCCTGTTTACTGATGATCAGCTTATTAATGAAGAGTTAAATACCGAATTCCGTACTTTCAGTAACGAATATGATGTGTATAACCCATTGATAACCAACGATGCTATAATAAATAGAAAACTTAGTCGTATTTTTAGTGTTAATGCCGGTGTGGACATTGATTTCTTGAAGGATTTTACATTCCGTACAGCTGGTAGTTATAATTGGGCCCAAATCAAAACAACTAATTTCGATGATGGTCGTACGGCCAATGCTCAACTCAAAGGCGGACCTTATGGCAGTATTGATAATAAGGAACGATATGCTTATCAATGGACTAATACATTGAATTGGAAACATACGTTTGAGAAGCATGATTTGGGCGTTTTGTTAGGACACGAATTATATTATACAAATACATCTGGTACAGAAACTGCCTATAAGGCATTTCCCGATACTAATTTCGGTCTTAATGATATTAGTATGGCCACTCCCGATACATGGAAGTCTTCTTTAGAAGAAAATGCTTTGTTGTCTTTTTTCGGTCGTCTCAATTATACTTTTAATGACCGCTATCTTTTTACAGCAACCTTACGTGCAGACGGTTCTTCTAAATTTGCCGAGGGTAATCGTTGGGGCTATTTTCCTTCAGCAGCGGCAGCTTGGCGCGTTTCTGAAGAAGGATTCTGGAAAGATAATGCTATTGGAAATGTTGTCAATAATTTCAAATTGAGAGTAGGTTATGGAACTACCGGTAATTGTAATATTGATAATTATATGTATGCTACTGCCTATAATGCTACGGTATATCCTGTGGGCAATCAGGAAACGGCGGCTTTGGCACCTGGCAGCACAGTAGGTAATAATAACTTAAAATGGGAGAAAACCGTTTCTACGAATATCGGACTGGACTTGGGTTTGTGGGGAAACAGAGTTAACCTGACATTGGACTGGTATAACAATAAGAGCGATGATTTGCTTATGAAAGTGGCTATCCCGACATCAACCGGTTATACGCACCAATATCAGAATATCGGTTCTATCCGTAATCGCGGTCTTGAGATAGCTATAAGCAGTACGAACATCCGCAACAAACATTTTACTTGGACTACCGATTTCAATATCTCCTTCAATCGTTCCAAGGTCTTGAGAATAGACGGTGAGAATGAATATTATCAGACTAGCGTCAGTGGTGGTACCAATTCTTCTGTTCTATACCGTGCCATCGTAGGTCATTCTTTAGGTGAGATGTATGGGTATAAGACCAATGGAGTTTATACTACCGACGATTTTGTGCAGAATGGTGATAAATATGTTTTGAAAGATGGTGTTATTTATCAGAAAGGATCTGTAAAAACTCAATATAAACCGGGTGATATCAAGTATGTAAATACTACGGGGCAGACGGATGATAAGGGGACACCTGTTTATAATTCTGATGATATGACAGTCATCGGGAATGCTAATCCGGATTTTACCGGAGGTTTTAAAAATACTTTTTCTTATAAGGGCTTTGATCTTTCTGTATTTATGGTATTCTCTTATGGTAATGATATTTTTAATATGTCTACCCAGCGTTTTGTCGGTCCATACCAACCGTACCAAAATATGCTTGCGGATGCTGCCAATCGTTTCACTCTGCTGGATCCCCGTACTGGAAAAGAAGCTACGGACCTCAACCGTATAGCTGAGCTTAATCCTAATCAGCATGATCTGAACATTCTGTGGAGTATTCATAATGACAACCGCGCAGCTATTACTACTCCGCTTGATCGTTTTGTGGAAGATGGTTCTTATCTTCGCATAAGCACTATTACTTTAGGTTATACTTTCCCGAAAAAGTGGTTAAGTAAAGCTTTTATCAGTAATTTGCGTCTATATTGTACATTGAATAATCCATTCACTATTACGAATTATTCAGGTTATGATCCCGAAGTTTCTAAGGAAAGTTCTATTTTAACTCCGGGTATTGATGATTCTTCTTATCCACGTTCCAAAGGATTTGTATTTGGCATTAATCTTTCATTATAATAATAGGAGAGTTGTATTATGAAGAAAATAGTATATTATATAGCTGTTGCCTTTTTGGCGATCAATTTCAGTTCTTGTTCTGACTTTCTGGATCTTCCTTCTAAATCGAAGACAGACAGTGAAAGTGTTTTCTCTTCCATTGATAAAGCTGAGATGGCTGTTCTTGCTTGTTACACAGGTGTCTGGATGCAGGATGCTTGGTATAAGGCTCAGAATGGAACAGATGAAATGTGGTCTACTGAGAGTAATTCGAATGCTAATAATTATGCGGCCAATTATGTGCTCAATGATCAAAGTTGTCCCACAGGCATTTATACTACCTCTTATTCCAGCATTGAGCGTTGTAATTCATGCTTGAAAGGATTACGTGCAATGAGCCTTTCGGGAGAGGACGAGAGAAAGTGTCACATTTATATAGCTGAATGTCTGGCTGTTCGGGCTACTTGCTTTCTGAATTTGATTCGTTATTTTGGGGATGTACCTTATTCTACTGTTCCTGTATTGGATATGACGACTTTTTCTTCTTCCCGTGTTGATCGGGATGAGATTTATGATGGCATTATTGCCGATTTGCAAGAAGCTGTCGAAGTACTTCCTTGGTATAGTGAAGGATTTTTCTCTACTCCTGAGCGGATTTCCAAGAATGCTGCTTATGGATTATTGGCCCGTACAGCTCTTTATGCAGCAGGTTATGCTTTGCATTGGGATCTGAATACTTATGATAAATCTACTCTTCAGATGCGCCGTCCTTTGGATGAATCGCGTGTAAGAAAATTATATACCATTGCTGATGAAGCTTGTAAAGCAGTGATTAGTAAAGGTGAAAACAGCTTGCTTTCTAAATATGAGGATGTGTTTAGAGCCTTGAACGAGGGTGGCGTTTATAACCCTGAAGAGGTAATGTTTGAATATGCTGAGTTTGGCAATACAACCAATGGTCGTGTGGGATATACAAATGGACTTTGCATTCATGCTTCCAATGCCCTTTATGGTAAAACATTGCCTTTGCAACTGATTCATCCTACCTTTTATCTTTCTTTTGCCGATGATGATACCCGTCGGGATGTTACAGTGGGCAATTACAGTATTGATGCGGCTGGTAACGATATTGCTGTGCCTTATGGCGCTTTGAATTTGGGAAAATGGCGCTGCAATTGGAAAGCCGGTCCCCGTACGGCCACTTTGAAAACGGATGTCAATTGGCCTATACTTCGTTATTCGGATGTATTGTTAATGTACGCAGAAGCCGAAAATTACTTGAACAATGGGCCCACGGAAGCAGCTAAGGCAGCTTATGAACAAGTTCGTCTGCGTGCTTTTGCAGGAGATGCCTCTCGTATAGGTACCACACCCTCTACTTATGATACTTTTTTTAAAGCGATTGTGAAGGAACGTGCCTTTGAATTAGCTACAGAAGGATGGCGGCGTACTGATCTTATCCGGTGGAACTTGTTGGCTGAAACTTTGGCTGAAACAAAAGCAAATACCGAGAAACTGGCTATGCGTGAGGTTCCTTATAATGAGGTGAAGACTTATCGGGCATATAAAGAAGCAACTTCTACATCTTGGAAGGATCCTTTGGTAGGTCTTACTTATATAGATTTCGATCATCAGCCCACAGAAACGGAAATGAGTGAACTGGTTGCCCGGTATGGAGGCACTTGGAATTGGGTAAATATGTTTATTACTCCCAATATTGCAGGAGAAACTAATTCCGGTATAGCCGGACAATCCAAGATATTGGGTTATAAAGAAAACAATAACACGTTGCCCGCCTGGATTACCGAGTTATATCGTGGGTTTATCAAGAATCAGGCTGAACTTTATACTTTGAGCACCACAGCCATTATTGATGTTAATCCTGGGTTAACCGGTCAACAACATCCTGCTTATTAATCAATAAATTATAAACATTTCTATATAGGAAGGGGGAAGAATAGTGATGATTTTTTGTTTCTTTTCTCTTCCTATCTTATAAAAAAAACAGTATGAAAATGATATGTATGGCGGTAATGCTTTTCATTACTTTGTTGTCTGCTGGAGCACAGAAAAACATTCCGGCCTCTGATATAAAAGTGGCTATGATGAAAGCTACACGTTTCATGGTAGAGAAGGTCAGCAACCGTGGTGGCTATTTATGGAATTACAGTCCTGATTTCTCCCGTTGTTGGGGGGAACTGGAAGCTAAACCAAGTATGATATGGATAGAAGCTGGTACACCTGCTATGGGAAATGTATTTTTGAATGCTTATCAATTGACTGGAGAATCTTATTACCTGAAAGCGGCACAAGCAGCGGCAGATGCTCTTATCTGGGGACAGCATTCAAGTGGGGGATGGCCTTATATGTTGGACTTTTCCGGAGAAACTTCGCTTAAGCAATGGTATTCCAAAGTACAGAAAGGATATATTCATTGTGCTCAGGAACATGCTCATTATTATGGAAATTGTACTTATGATGATGCGGCTACCTACGATAGTGGAATGTTCCTTTTGCGTATGTATTTACTGACTCTGGATCCGAAGTATAAATATCCGGTAGAAAGGTGTCTTGATTTTGTTTTGGAGAGTCAGTATCCTATTGGTGGGTGGCCGCAGCGCTATCCTCTCCATTATGAATATGTGAAAGGTGATAAGGAAGACTATACTTCGTTTATTACCATTAATGATGGAGTTCATACTAACAATATTAATTTTTTATTGGCTTGTTACACTTTATTAGGTGAAACTCGGGCATTGGAGCCTCTTCAGCGGGCTATGACTTGTGTCTTGGCATTGCAGGGAGGAAAGCCTCAGGCAGGTTGGGCTATGCAGCATAAGTTGGATCTCAATTACTCTCCAGGTCATGCTCGTGATTTTGAACCGGCAGGTTATGCGGCTACAGCTACTGCCGAGATGTGTCGCAACTTGATGCGTTTTTATCGTTGGACTGGGGATACTAAATATTTAGCCCGTATTCCGGATGCATTTGAATTTCTAGAATCTATCCGATATAACGACGCGCAAATGAAACAATTGGGTAAGTCTGTAAAACCGGGACAGATATTGTGTCCTACTTTTGTAGAAGTAGGCACTAACAGACCTCTTTACCTTCATAATGATCCAGATCATTATTGGGTGGATTATGATTATCATGGACTCATAACTCATTATAGCTCTACGCGGGCTATTGATTTGCAATCTTTAAAAGATGAGTATCAGCATTTGCTCTCTCTCTCCAAAGAGGAAGTGACAAAAGATTCTCCGTTTATAGGTCAAACGGATATTTCTGGAACTTTACTAAGTCATTTAATGCGTGGTAAAATGCAGCAAGCGGATACACAAAAAGTAGATAGTCTGCTCACTATTTTGAAGAAAAAAGATTATTTACCCGGTCGTTTGCCTAGTGTTTCGAAAGAGAATCCGGGCTTCTCTAATGCTCCTCTTCCTTCTGAAGTCATTTCCATCAAGGAATATATGAATGGTATGTCTACATTTATTCAGTATCTTACTAAATAGTGTCTATGATGAGAAATAAAACATTTTTTATTGTTGTATTGGCAGCAATGCTGCTGGTTACAGCTTGTGCCGATACTGCTATTGACCGTCATGCATTGGTGATGCGTAATAACCCTCATGTTACAAAAATTGATTCTCTTCATTCTTTGACAGTCGGAAATGGGCGGTTCGCTTTTACTGCCGATGCTACGGGATTGCAGACTTTTCCCGAATATTATAAAGAAGGCTTGTCTTTAGGTACCTATAGCGAATGGGGATGGCACAGTTTTCCTAACAAGGAGGACTATAAGATAGTTGAAACTCTACAGGATCATCCGCTTCCCGGTCATCCTCATGGGATTTATGCCGTACAATTTCCAGAAGGTCCTGAACGTAATGCCAAAGCGGCAGAGTGGTTTCGTGCCAATCCGCACCGCCTGCATTTGGGAAATATAGGATTTGACAGCTTGTTGGTGAGCGATATTACTAAAATAGACCAGACTCTCGACATGTGGAAAGGAGAACTTCATTCCCATTTCCTATGGAGAAAACTTCCGGTTACGGTAACTACTTCTTGTAATGGCGATAGTGACATTGTCTCTGCTTCTGTGTCTTCATCGGCAAAGCTGGCAGTTGGCATCCGTTTCCCTTATCCTACAGGTGAGGCAGCTGACGATGCTACTTGCTGGACAGCCGATGACTGTCACTCCACCGACATAATTCTTTCCGAACCTCAACGGGCTCTTATTCGTCGTACAGTAGATTCTACTGTCTATTATGTGGAAATCAGTTGGAGTGGTAAAGCTGTTCTTTCTCAAACTGGGAAGAACAGGTTGAAATTGATACCTTCCGATAAGCAGTGGACTTTCAATGTCGGATTCTATAAGCACCAACCTGTAGTACCTCAGCCTGATTACAAAGCTAATCTGCTTTCGGCCAACCGTTGTTGGATGGATTATTGGCAGACATCCGGTGTTATTGATTTTTCTTCCTGTACGGATCCCCGTGCTTCGCTTTTGGAGCGTCGGGTTGTGCTGTCTCAATATTTGCTCCGTTCGCAGGAAGCGCAAAATTACCCTCCTGCTGAAACCGGTCTGACTTATAATACATGGTATGGTAAATATCATTTAGAGATGGTAATGTGGCACAGTTTTCATTATGCGCTTTGGAATAAAGCAGATCTTTTGGAGAAACAATTGAAATGGTATAAGACTGCTGTGCCGATGGCACGTGATATTGCAGCCAGACAGGGATTTGATGGCATACGTTGGATGAAAATGACTGATCCGTCTTCCAATGAGGCACCATCGGATGTCGGCTCTTTTATTATCTGGCAACAACCCCATGTCATTTATATGTCAGAACTTATCTATCGTGCATGTCCTTCTCAAGAATTTCTTCGTGAGTATGCCGATATGGTAGAACAGACAGCTGCTTTTATGGCTTCGTTTGTTAATTATGATTCTGATAATGATCGTTATATTATTCAAGGAGCTTGTGCAGCTAATGAATCCTATAATGAAGAGACGACTCTTAATCCTGCTTTTGAAATGGCCTATTGGCACTTCGGCTTGTCCATAGCTCAGAAATGGCGGGAGAGACTTGGGCTGCAACGTCATGCGGAGTGGGATGAGATTCTTGCAAAGTTGGCTCCTCTTACCAGCAGTCCTGACGGTATTTACTTACCGGCGGAGAAGGGTAGAGGAATACCTGATTTCGTGAATGGTATTCCTGCAGAGAAATTACCGGAAATGCCGGCAGGTGGGTATATCAATGGTCAGCGTCCTAAAGAAACGGGCAGTTCTGTTTCTTCATCAGAAGGTGGGAAAAGTAAGCGTAAACATGATCCTTTTTATGTTACAGGGACTTCTTCTGAAAATTTGCTGGCTTACGGCATGTTGCCTGAGTCGCGGCTCATTGATCAAGAAAAAATGCAAAAGACTTTGGTGCGTGCGGCTCAAAATTGGAATTGGTCCGGAGGATCCTGGAGTTGGAATTACCCCACACTGGCAATGAATGCTACTCGCTTGTTGCAGCCTGAGGTTGCTTTGCGTGCCATAACTATGGATAACCGGGAGGATTTGCTTTTGCCTAGTGGTAACAATTATCGTTCGACTCGTCTTCGTTCTTATTTGCCTGGTAATGGAGGGCTGTTATTAGCTGTCTCTATGATGTGTGCCGGGTGGGACGGTTGCTCGGTCAGTAATCCGGGATTTCCCAAAGATGGTAAATGGAATGTGCGTTGGGAGGGATTACATCCTATGCCATAGGATATAAGGAAGTCGTAAAAATGAATATCTATTTACAGTGTAAAAAAATTAGATAATGAGAATATTATTATGTTGTTCTTTATTAGTGATGTTCGTTGCTTGTACTCATCCCGTACAGCAAGTTCCGATAGACCGTAAAGCGTTAGTGAGCCGGAATAATCCCCAATTTTCAGCTTTCGATTCGTTGGCTTCGCTTTCTGTAGGGAATGGTGAATTTGCATTTACGGTAGATGTTACAGGGTTGCAAACTTTTCCTGATGCTTATAAAAAAGGTGTCCCTCTGGGTACGCAAAGTCAATGGGGATGGCATAGTTTTGCTAATATGGACGGTTATAGACACGAAGAAACATTGAGTGAATATGATTTTGGACGAGGACATAAAGAATTGTATGCCGTTCAATCTCAAGAAGATAAAAGACAAAAGAATGCATCTGATTGGTTTCGTGCCAATCCACATCGGTTACATTTAGGAGTGATCGGGTTTGAATGGGGGGATGAGGCTGCTATTTCCGATGTTACCAGAATCAGCCAGACTCTGAATTTATGGGAAGGTGAGATACTCAGTCGGTTTACTTGGAAAGGTAATGACTTTGATGTACGGACGGTTTGCCATCCGGCACAGGATATGATTTCAGCCCACATAGACAGTCACTTGCATACAGGGATAAAATTACATTTTCCTTATCCTACAGGTATTCATACCGATAATGCATGTGATTGGGATGCCAATGATAAACACTCTACCGAGGTTCTTAAACAGGACACGCAAAGTGCTGTGTTAAAACGTACGTTGGATTCTACGGTATATTATGTAGAATTAAAATGGGAAGGCAAGGCATTATTGAAAGAAAAAGAGAAAAATTATTTTGTACTGCTTCCACAAGAAGATACTTTTTCGTTTTCATGTGCTTTTACTGTTAATGAGCCAGACCAGCTTGCTGCCCTCCCTAATTTCTCGGAAGTTGAAAGCTTGGCTAAGAATCATTGGGCGAGTTTCTGGGAAAAAGGTGCTGCGGTAGATTTTTCTCATTGCACGGATCCGCGTGCTAAAGAATTGGAACGTCGGGTAGTGCTTAGTCAATATTTGCTTGCTATTCAATGTGCGGGCAGTACTCCTCCACAAGAGACGGGGCTAACTTACAATTCGTGGTTTGGAAAATATCATCTTGAAATGATCTGGTGGCATCAGGCATGGCAACCGCTTTGGGGACATCCTGAATTACTCAGTCATACTTTAGAATGGTATAAAACGGTAGAACCTATAGCAAGGGAAGTGGCTCGTCGGCAAGGCTTTGATGGAATCCGATGGATGAAAATGACTGATCCTAGTGGTGTGGAGGCACCTTCCAGTGTAGGCAGTTTTTTGATTTGGCAACAACCGCATTTTATTTATCTGGCAGAACTTCTTTATCGCTCTAATCCAGACAAAGAAGTGATAGAGAAATATAACCATTTGGTTCAAGAAACAGCCAAGTTCATGTATTCTTTTGCCACATACGATGAATTGGGAGTGCGGTTTATTTTAAAGGGAGCGATTCCGGCTCAGGAAACATTGAATGCGAGTACTACTATAAATCCTCCTTTTGAACTTTCTTATTGGCATTTTGCCATGCAGATAGCGCAGATATGGCGTGAGCGTGCAGGTGAAAAACGTAATTTGGAATGGGATGAGTTAATAGACAAGCTTTCTCCACTGGCTTATAATGAGGATGGGTTGTATCTGGCTGCGGAAAATGCAATAGATACTTATAAGGATATCCGTTTTACCAGTGACCACATGGCAGTGTTAGGTGCCGTAGGCATCTTGCCTATGAATAAATTAATCCGTGAAGATTACATGAAGAATACACTTCAGTGGATCTGGGATAATTGGAATTGGGGAAAGACTTGGGGTTGGGATTATCCTATGACAGCGATGAATGCTACTCGATTGGGTGAGCCGGAAAAAGCAGTGGAGGCATTGCTTATGAATAAACGTACCAATACATATTTGCCGAACGGACATAATTATCAAGATCCCCGTTTGCGTATTTATTTACCGGGTAATGGTGGTTTGTTAACTGCCATTGCATTAATGTGCGCCGGTTGGGACGGCTGTGAAGTAGAAAATCCTGGTTTCCCGAAAGATGGAAAATGGAATGTAATGTGGGAAGGATTGTCGCCTATGCCTTAAATTGATTTGATAAGGTGGCGTATTATTTTTATGTGCTAATGTATCAATTGGCTGTGTCATGTTTTACATAGCTATTGATATATTGGCACATTGTTTTTATAGCTGTAGGTGTGGCAGCTGTTTATTGGAACTTTTGCATTCTTCGACATAAAAACATTGCAAATACGATAAATAATACAGGCTTTATGGACGAATTTCCATATTATTGTATCTTATTCTATGGAATCCAATCCTATTTCGTCTTATTTTTGCAATATTGAAAATAAAAACTATGAAATACAAAAAACTCATTTCTTTTCTAGCTTTCTTTTTAGCAGTATTGTCTGTATATGGACAGAACCCTTTTGTCTTGAAATCAGGCGAACCGGTGACTGTTGCCTGTGGCAATTCAGAGGAAGAAGTTGTACATACAGCTTTGAATTTGCTCAATCGTGATGTAGAGTCTGTCTTTTCTACCCGCATAATTGTTACTCCAGAAAGTAAAAAAGGAATGATTATAGTCGGAACCATCGGACAAAGTAATTTGATCGATAAGGCAGGGGTTGATTTGTCTCCTATAAAAAATAAAAAAGAAGCTTTTCTGCTGACCGTTTCTTCCAATGGTAAATTAGTTATAGCCGGCAGTGACAAGCGTGGTACTGCATACGGCGTCATGGAACTTTCACGGTTGATAGGCGTTTCTCCATGGGAGTGGTGGGCAGATGCGACCCCTGCAAAGAAAGAGATTTTTCAACTACCGGCTTCTTATCGGAATATGCAGTCTCCTTCCGTAGAATATCGGGGGATTTTTATCAACGATGAGGACTGGGGGCTTACCCCTTGGAGCTGGCAGACATACGAGCCAAGTGATGTGAAAGGACAAATCGGTCCGAAAACACATGAGCGGATTTTTGAGTTATTGCTTCGTCTGCGTGCCAATACCTTCTGGCCGGCTATGCATGGCTGTTCTGTACCTTTTTATTTTACACCGGGCAACAAAGAAGTGGCTGATAAGTTTGGTATTTTCATTGGAACTTCTCATTGTGAACCGATGATGCGGAATACCAATGGTGAGTGGAAACGGGATGGAGTGGGAGAGTATGACTATGTTCACAACAGTGCTCATGTCTTGTCCTTTTGGGAGCAACGTGTAAAGGAGGTTGCAGGGTTGGATAATCTGTATACTTTAGGTATGCGTGGAGTACACGACGGTGCGATGAATGGTGCTAAGACCATAGAAGAACAAAAAGCTGTTTTGACCAAGGTCTTGAAGGATCAGCGCGATTTGTTGACTAAATATGTAAATAAGGATGTGACCCAAGTGCCTCAAGTCTTTATTCCTTATAAGGAAGTGTTGGATGTGTACCATGCCGGGCTGCAAGTGCCCGATGAAGTGACGCTAATGTGGTGTGATGACAATTATGGTTATATCCGTCATTTCCCTACAGCAGAAGAACGTGCCCGTAAGGGAGGAAACGGGGTATATTATCATATATCTTATTGGGGGCGTCCGCATGATTATCTTTGGTTGGGGACTGTCCATCCTTCCTTGGTATACCAGCAAATGTCTTTGGCATATGAGCGGGGTATACAGAAAATGTGGATATTGAATGTCGGAGATATTAAACCGGCTGAATATCAGGTAGAACTTTTCCTGGATATGGCATGGAACTTGGAAGCGGTGAAGCAGCAGGGAGTTGCTGCTCATCAACGTCATTTCCTGGAGCGTGAGTTTGGAAAAAATAGGGCTGACCGGTTACAGCCTGTCATGCAGGAAGCTTATCGTTTGGCTTATATCCGTAAGCCGGAATTTATGGGGAATACCCGCACGGAAGAGAAGGATCCTAAGTTTAAAGTGATCAGTGATTTGCCTTGGAGTGAGCAGGAAATCAATGAACGTCTGGCAGCATACAGACAATTGTCAGATAAGGTGGAGCAGGAATGGCATGCACTTCCTGCACAGAAAAAAGAAACTTATTTTCAGTTGGTGAAGTATCCTGTCCAGGCGGCTGCTCAGATGAATAACAAACTGCTGACAGCCCAGTTGGCGCGTCATGGAAAGGCTGATTGGGCGGATAGTGACAGGGCGTATGACAGTATAGTTTCATTGACAAAACGCTATAACACAACAAAATGGAACCGTATGATGGATTTCCAACCACGCAGACTTCCGGTTTTCAACCGGGTGGAAAGAAAGGCACTATCGTCCGGGTTGCCTGAAAAACGTCAGGCTGTCTATACATGGAATGGCGCTGATTGCGCTGAAGGGGTATCGGCAATTTGTGAAGGGCTAGGCTATGAAGGGAAGGCGGTGGCGGTGTCAAAGAATAAAGAACTGACTTTTGAATTTACTGCATGGGAAACGGATTCTGTAGAGGTGGAAGTACGATTGTTGCCTAATCATCCGGTGGAAGGAGAACGGTTGCGTTTTACCATTTCATTGGATGGAAGTGCCACGGAGGCTGTTTCGTATGAAACCAAAGGACGCAGTGAAGAATGGAAGGAGAATGTTTTGTGTAATCAGGCTGTCCGACGGATGGTTCTTCCTGTTGCACGGAAAGCTTCCCATCGTTTAATTTTTACCGCATTGGATGAAGGTGTGGTATTGGATCAGATATACCTTTATATGCCTCGGATAAAATAGGGTGAACAAAGATATTCAGGATATTTGTGCATACAGAAATTACAATGAAAAACAACTGATAAAATGAAGAAGACTTTTTTAAAATCCTTGGCTGGTATTGCGGCCGTAGCTTTTGCCGTATCATGTACGGCACCGGCTCCAAAGTATAAAACGGTGGTTGTCGATGCTCCTTTTGCTATGGAACCCATCAAAGAATGTGTTTTTCCCGAACAAGATTTTTCCATTGTGGATTATGGTGCGGTGAAAGGTGGGGAAACAGTGAATACGGAGGCCATCGCCAAAGCCATCGCAGCTTGTAATAAGGCCGGAGGAGGCCGTGTGGTTATTCCTGAAGGGGAATGGCTGACAGGACCTGTTCATTTTAAAAGTAATGTAAATCTTCATTTGGAAGAAAATGCCATATTACGCTTTACAGATAATCCCTCTGATTATCTGCCTGCTGTGATGACTTCATGGGAAGGTATGGAATGTTATAACTATTCTCCGTTGCTGTATGCTATGGATTGTGAGAATATTGCTATTACCGGAAAAGGGACACTGGCTCCTATCATGGATACTTGGAAAATCTGGTTCAAACGTCCTAAACCTCACATGGATGCTTTGAAAGAGTTATATACGATGGCTTCTACCGATGTACCTGTAGAACAGCGTCAGATGGCAAAAGGAGAAAACCATCTTCGTCCTCATCTGATTCATTTCAACCGGTGTAAAAATGTGCTTCTGGATGAATTCAAGATTCGCCAGAGTCCTTTCTGGACGATACATCTTTATATGTGTGATGGTGGTATCGTACGTAATCTGGATGTAAAGGCTCATGGCCATAATAATGATGGAATTGACTTGGAAATGAGCCGTAACTTCCTGATAGAGAACTGTGTATTCGATCAGGGGGATGATGCTGTGGTTATAAAGGCAGGGCGTAACCAGGATGCATGGCGTCTGAATACTCCTTGTGAGAATATTGTGATACGCCATTGTAATATCTTGAAAGGACATACGTTACTGGGAATCGGTAGTGAAATGTCTGGTGGTGTACGGAATGTGTACATGCACAATTGTACGGCTCCCGATTCTGTATTCCGTCTTTTCTTTGCCAAAACCAATCATCGTCGTGGTGGATTTATTGAAAATATCTGGATGAAAAATGTGAAGGCGGGAAAGATGCAACGTGTACTCGAAGTGGATACGGATGTGCTTTACCAGTGGCGTGATTTGGTACCTACCTATCAGGATAGCATTACATTCATCAACGGACTTTATATGGATAGTGTGACTTGCGACCGTACCGAGGCTGTTTATGATTTGAAAGGCGATGCCCGCCTTCCTATCAAAAACGTGGAAATAAGGAATGTGACTGTGGGGGAAGTGACAAAGTTTGTGAAGAATGTGGTAAATGCGGAGAATGTGGTGGAGGAAAATATAATTTACAAGGAGAAACAAGATAAACAATGAAAACACAAAAAAAACTATGGAGTGCTTTAGCAGCTCTGTGTGTGGCAACCGGTACGGTTGCCCAACCGGCCTACAATTATTCCAAACTGCAAAAAGAGCAGTTGGGGCGTGGCGTTGTGGCCATTCGTGAAAATCCATTGGACGTAGTGGTGTCGTGGCGTTACCTGTCTTCCGATCCGATCAATACTTCTTTCAATGTATATAGAAATGGAGAGAAAATAGCGGAAGTCCCCCATTCTACAGGTACTTTTTACCGGGATACTTACTCAGGTAATGAAAAAGCGGTATATACTGTAAAACCGGTGATAAATGGGGTTGAAACAGGTAAGTTGAATGGAAATTATACTTTGCCGGCTAATGCTCCGTCAGGTTATATCGATATTCCTCTGGACAGACCGGCGGAAGGTGTGACTCCTTCGGGACAAAAATACACCTATAGTCCTAATGACGCATCTATAGGTGATGTGGACGGCGACGGTGAATATGAAATTATCTTGAAGTGGGACCCCTCCAATGCACATGATAATGCACATGACGGTTACACCGGAAATGTTTATTTTGACTGTTATCGTCTGACCGGAGAAAAACTATGGCGTATTGACCTAGGGCATAATGTCCGTGCCGGAGCACATTATACCCAGTTTATGGTGTTTGATTTGGATGGAGATGGTAAAGCAGAAGTAGTCATGAAGACTTCTGATGGAACAAAGGATGGAAAAGGAAAGATAATAGGTGATGCCAAGGCTGATTACCGTGAACCGGGTATCACAGACGGAAATTCCCACGGGAATACACCTCGTAACCAAGGACGTATCCTGACCGGTAACGAATACTTAACCGTATTCAACGGACTGACAGGAGAAGCGATGAAAACAATTGATTATGTTCCGGCTCGTGGTAAGCTGACCGACTGGGGAGACAACCGTGCCAACCGCAGTGACCGTTTCCTGGCTTGTGTAGCTTATCTGGATGGAGTACATCCCAGTGTGGTGATGTGCCGTGGATATTATACCCGCACTGTGCTGGCGGCATTCGACTGGGATGGCAAGAACTTGAAACAGCACTGGGTGTTCGACAGCAATAATCCGGGGTGTGAAGACTATGCCGGGCAGGGTAACCATAATCTTCGTGTAGGCGATGTGGACGGTGACGGATGTGATGAAATAATGTATGGTTCTTGTGCCATTGATCATGATGGAAAAGGATTGTATTCTACCCGTATGGGGCATGGAGACGCTATGCATCTGACACAATTTGCTCCCGGATTAAAAGGCTTGCAGGTTTGGGATTGTCATGAAAATAAGAAAGATGGTTCCACTTTCCGTAATGCGGCTACGGGTGAAGTGCTGTTTCAGGTGAAAAGTAGTATAGATGTAGGCCGGTGTATGGCTGCTGATGTTGATCCGCGCAATCCGGGAGTGGAGATGTGGTCATCCGATTCAAAAGGAGTACGTAATATAAAAGGTGAAGTGATTCGTCCTGATCTCAAGAGCTTTTCAGTTAATATGGCTGTATGGTGGGATGGAGATTTGCTTCGTGAGTTGCTGGATAAAAACAGGATAACCAAGTATGATTGGGAAGACGATGTATGTCGTCCGTTAATGATATTTGATGGAACGGATTCAAATAATGGTACGAAGTCCCATCCTTGTTTGCAGGGAGATATAATAGGTGATTGGCGTGAGGAGGTGCTGCTCCGTACGGAAGATAATTCGGCACTTCGTCTGTATGTGTCGCGGATACCGACTGAATACCGTTTTCATACTTTCTTGGAAGATCCGGTGTATCGTATCAGTATCGCTACTCAAAATGTGGCATACAACCAGCCTACCCAGCCTGGTTTTTATTTCGGACCGGACTTGAAAGAGGGGATATTTAGAGGTTATGAATTTAAAAATGAATAAAGACTATATACCATGAATCTGAAAACATTAAGCATGATGGGCGCTCTGTTGCTGCTGGCTGGAACGGGTGCGAATGCGCAAAAGAAGAAAGAAGTACTGAATGATTCGAATACGCCGTTACATTTGTTGCAACCTGCATACAAAGTGCCTTACGGTATGCTCACTACAGAGGAGATAAAGGCCGATATGGATCGTGTCCTTCGTTATTTGGAAAAGAATACTCCGACTCGTGTCGTTGATAAGAATACAGGTAAGGTTATTACGGATTATGCCAATATGACGGCTGATGCACAGCTGGAACGAGGTGCTTTCCGTTTGGCAAGTTATGAATGGGGGGTGACTTATTCAGCTATGTTGGCTGCTGCTGAGGCTACGGGGGATCAGGCTTATTATAAATATGTAACAGATCGTTTTCAGTTTCTGGCCGAGGTTGCTCCGCACTTCCGTAAGGTATTGGAAAAGTATGGAACTGTAGATCCGCAGATGAAACAAATTCTGACTCCTCATGCATTGGATGATGCCGGGGCGGTGTGCGCGGCTATGGTCAAGGTGCAGATGAAGGAAAATTCACCGGAACTTAAGCCGTTGATTGATAATTATATGGATTTTATTGTGAATAAGGAGTATCGTCTTGCTGATGGAACATTTGCCCGTACCCGTCCACAACATAATACGCTGTGGTTGGACGATATGTTTATGGGTATTCCGCCGGTAGCTTGGTATTCATGTATTGCCGGTGATAAAAAGCAAATGTATTTGAGCGAAGCTGTACGTCAGATATTTCAATTTGCAGACCGTATGTGGGTACCCGGGAAAAACCTTTTCCGTCATGGATGGGTGGAAGGTATGCAGGATCATCCTGCTTTCCATTGGGGACGTGCCAATGGTTGGGCGTTGTTGACTATGTGTGAGGTCTTGGATGTGTTGCCGGAGGATTATCCTCAGCGCGATAAAATACTGGAGCTGTTCCGTGCTCATGTACGTGGTCTTGCTGCCTGCCAGAGTGGTGAAGGTTTCTGGCATCAGTTGCTGGATCGTAACGATTCTTATCTGGAAACCTCGGCCACGGCTATTTATGTATATTGCTTTGCCCATGCTATCAATAAAGGATGGATTGATGCTATGGCATACGGTCCGGTGGCACAGTTGGGATGGCATGCCGTTACCACCCAAATCAATGCGGAAGGTCAGGTGGACGGAACTTGTGTAGGTACAGGTATGGCTTTTGATCCGGCTTTTTATTATTATCGTCCGGTCAATGTGTATGCTGCCCACGGCTATGGACCGGTACTTTGGGCGGGTGCTGAGATGATTAATTTGCTGAACAAGCAGCATCCTAAAATGAATGATAGTGCCGTGCAATATTACCGTACGGAACAAAAGACTTCCGAACCAATTTTCCATGTAATGGATGGAGAAACTAAATAAGTAAAAACAAGGACTTTATAAAAAGGAGGAAAATACCATGAAACGTGAAGCTTTTAAAATGTTCTTGAAGCCGGGCTTCGAGAAAGAGTATGAGAAGAGACATGCAGCCATTTGGCCGGAATTAAAAAAAATGTTGTCCGATGGAGGAGTATATGATTACTCCATTTATTGGGACAAGGATACAAATATTCTGTTTGCTTGTCAGAAAACTAAAGGAGAGGAGTCTTCGCAAGATATGGGAGCCAATCCTATCGTGCAGAAATGGTGGGACTATATGGCGGATATCATGGAAGTGAATCCGGATAACTCTCCGGTTACTATTCCGCTGCCCGAGGTCTTCCATATGGATTAAAATAAAAAAGAGTGTATCGATTCATTCTGATACACTCTTTTTTTATACCTTTGCAAGACGAAGTTACCAAATTTTCTTGTAGTAATTGAAAGTAAACGAGTTAGATAGTCTTATTATGGGTTACGAACCCTGATAGGTTACGATTTGGTTAGATACAGAATGTTTCGGTATTCCATGCTTTGCAAGACCTCAATCAACTCTACTGAGTACAAAGGTAGTTCTTTTTGCCGGATATTCGAGCTAATTTCCCAATGATTTTTTGGCTTTGTTTTGACTGACTTTTGTCTTTGGACAGAATTGCCATATTTCATGCCCTGCCATTCCTTTCGGTGTTTTCCGAGGAAATGGCAGGGCATTGTTGTTACGGTCATTTTCAAAAATCGGACATAAACGAGAAAGGGCGGTGTTCCGAAGCACGAAGGAGCAAGCTCCCGATGTGCATCGGAATACCATCCTTTTGATTGGGATTTATGTCTCACGGAGAATATTATCGTGCCGAGCGTATCCTTTGATAATTGCTCCAAGTGCCAAGACCATTATTCCGCCATGCTACATAACCGTCTTGCACTTCCCTCTTTGACGGAAACTATGGAAGAATACCGTGCCGCAGACCAAAATGTCTTTTGACCATTGCGTCCCGGCATACTTCCCTTGACCGCTTCCGCCGATTGTCCTTTTTGAAAAACGTCTTCTCACAAGTTCGGCGACACTTTTCAAAGTGTTGGCATAAGTAGGCGGATAGAGTGCCGATGTCCAGCGGAATGGGATTCCGCCAACATCGGCACACCATCCTTTTGGTGGAGAACTTATGCCTTATCGATATTTTTATTCGCACTTCGTCCGAACCTCTTTTTTTGTTGCTCCCTCTTCTTTTTGCGTATTCCGCAAACAGTGTTGTCCCTCCCGGTTCATCCGTTTCTTTCCGTTTACCTCCATTTTCGGGATGCGTTTCCACACATCGCATCATGCAGTCATTTCCGTTCTGGGCGCAAAGGTAATTCCGGGATTTTACGAAGATGCAAGGTCAAGCCTCCTGTTCCCGATGAAAATCTCCAGTCCTACGGATAGTATTTTCACCGGAAAACCTTGCATCCTCTAATCCCTACCTTCTGAAAGCACCCGAAACGAAAACGACCGATGCGACGAGAAAACGCATTAAAAAAAATGTCGGATATACGAGAAACGGAAATCAGTTGAAACTCAACTCCCTCAGCTCAAAGATCCGCATTAAAAATAAAAATAAAAAACAGAATGGATATGAGAACGGCAGTAGCAACAAAATTCGCAACATGGGACATCCCCTCATTGGAAGCCCTGCAAGGAAGCAAGGTGTACGGACTCCGCACCAAGTTGAACAACGGTGAAGCACTTGACCGGGAGGAAAAGGATTGGCTGACCTATGCGGTGAACCACAATTCCTACTTCAAAAGCGGTATCCCCCTGCAAGGCTGGAGGTTTGACTTCTCCGACATACTCCGTACCTACCTTGTGAACCAGTACGGAAGTTGGACGGAGTACAAAGCCACCGACAAGACGGCACTCCGCAAGATGTTGTATGGCAGGGTCAATCAGATTGTAGAACTTGAAAAATAACGGATTATGACAACGATAACATTAAACCTCGGACAAATGGCAAATTATACGGTTTGGATGATACTGTCCTTTACGCTCCGTGTAGCCATCTATATGGCGCACCTTGTTTGGAACATCTTCAAGGAGATAGTGAACGGACTTTTCCGAGTGACGGTAAGCGTACTTGTGCTGATACTTTCGGCTATCGGCATCCTCTACTTTATCCTTTGGTTATTCACCCTTTAATACCCCTATCATTATGGCAACAAGACACAGCAAGAACGCAGCGCAGCAATGCAAATTTTACGAAGTGGACAACATTTTCGAGTATATGGTGGAAACGTACCTCAACGGAAACATTTCCGTCTTTCGTGAACTCTACCACGAACTGAACAAGGAAACGAGAAAGGACTTTATCGGCTTCTTGTTTGACGAGGTCAATCCGCAGCACCGCTTTGAAATGATTATAGAAACCATCTAACACCCTGCCGATATGTACAAGACAACGGAAAAGATACCCACATGGGGGTTGTGCTACCTCATCAATGGTGACCGTACCGACCTCACGGACGAAGAGGTACGGATGATAGACAAGTGGACGAGTGATTGGCAGGTGCAAGTCGTGTCGCCCATTACGGATGAGGAAGGCAATGTACAGCCCTATTTCTCACACCATCCGCTTTTCGGACTTCCCACCGAAGTGGAAGATTGCGACATTCTTTATATGAACGATAACCCCTCTAAAATTGGATAAGATGAAAGGAACAGAACACTTTAAGAAAACGATACAGATGTATTTGGAACAGAGAGCAGCCGAGGACGAACTCTTTGCCGAGAGATACCGCAATCCCAACAAGGACATGGACGGTTGTGTAACCTATATACTCAATTGGGTAAAGAACAGCGGTTGCAACGGTTTTTCCGACGGTGAGATTTACGGACAAGCCCTGCATTTTTGGGATGAAGATGAAATCGAAGTCGGTGAGCCGATAGATTGCCATGTGGTGGTGAACCACGCTGTCCCCCTTTCCGAAGAAGAAAAAGAGGAAGCGAGGCGCAAGGCAGTGGAACGCTACCAAAACGAGGTGTACCAACGCTTGAAAGAGCGCAACAAGCCGAAAGCCGCCACCAACCGAGAAACCAACAAGATTGAACAACCCTCTTTATTTGATTTTTGAAGATGAAACCGAAGACACGCATACAGAAAGAGATAGCACGGTTGGCAGGACAACTCCGCCCGATAACAGAGAGCCAACGGAGATATGCCGCCGAACATTGTTTCAAACCGTTCGGACGCAGGACAAAGAAAACCGTCACTTGCAGCAGGTGCGGACACGTATGGAAAGCGGAACATACGCTTGCCGATAGCGTATGCGGTTGCACCTGCCCCCATTGTAGCAAGACGTTGGACGTGGTGGACACCCTCAGACGAGTGTTCAAGCAGATGGAATACTTCTCCGTAGTGACCACCTGCAAGGGCTACCAAGTCATCCGTTTCTTTTCGGTGAAAGCCGAGTTCAGAATGGGACAACCCGCCAAGTATAGCTTCACTGAAGTGGTGCAACGGTGGATAGCCCCCAACGGCAAGCATGAGACCGTAGCACGGTTGCGGTGTATGTCCATGCTCTATTACGATATGTGGAACGAGTACAGCCCGTTGGAACTTCGCCAAAAGAACGACCGTACCTATATCTATGACATTGTGCCGAAGTGTACCTATCCGATTGTCAAGGTAATCCCCGAATTGAAACGGAATGGGTTTAAGGGTGATTTTCACCATATCCAGCCGTTTGACTTGTTCAAGGCTATCCTTTCCGATAGCAGGAACGAAACCTTGTTGAAGTCTGGACAATATGCCTTATTGCACCATGCCATACGGAACAATCGGAATTTGGCAAACTATTGGGCATCCATCAAGATATGTATCCGTCACGGCTACACCATCCCCGACGGCTCAATGTGGTGCGACCACATAGACCTTTTGCGCCACTTCGGTAAAGACCTCAACAGTCCGAAATACGTTTGTCCCCAAGACCTCAAAACGGAACACGAAAAACTGATAACCAAGCGAAGCCGCCAAAGGGAGCAGGAAGAGATTGCCGAGAAAAAACGCAAGGCGATGGAGGATGAAGCCAAGTTCAAAGAACTCAAAGGCAAGTTTTTCGGCATAGCCTTTACGGACGGCACTTTGCAGGTAAGGGTATTGGAAAGCGTACACGACCATTTGGTTGAAGGGACACTGATGCACCATTGCGTGTTCAGCAACGCATACTACCTCAAGGAAAATTCGCTCATCCTATCCGCTACCATTGGCGAAAAGCGCATTGAAACCGTTGAGGTGAATTTGCAGACCTTGAAAGTGGTGCAGAGCCGAGCCGTTTGCAACGGTATCAGCGAGTATCACAATCGGATAATCACCCTTGTGGAGAATAATGTCCACCTTTTCCGCCAACGGATGAAGGCGGCATAAGAGTATGAACCAACAAAGTATTGATGATATGGAAGTGAAATTTGAAAGCCTTGTATGCAATTGGGACGAAGCCATCCCCAACCTGCTGATTGACCTTGTGAACACGGTTATGCTTACAACAAGTGAAAAAGAACTAAGGGCGGCTATTGCCCTGCTTTCGACAAGGACTGATTTGGACTTGTTCTTTGCATACGGCTATGGGGCAAGGCACTTTTGGGTTAAACAAAGGCTGATAACCGACCCCGACAAGGTGATGGAAAACAGATTATTGATTGTTCAATTCTAAAACGATAACATTATGAAGTACAGAGTAAAGACCCGATTTGTTTTTTCGGGTGAGTTTATTGTCGATGCAGGCAGCAGGGCGGAAGCCAAAGAAATGGTACAGAGTGAGTGTGGCTTGGTGATGGGTGGAAACATCCACACCACCCTCACGGATGAGGAAGTGGATTGGGACTTTGATACCCATGCCGATAAGGAAATAGGACGTATAACCATCAAACGATAACATTATGGCAACAAGAATGACCGTAAACGGAGTGAGTACCTGCACAAAGGCAGGTGCGGAAAAGTATGAAGCCTTTGAAGCAAGTTTCGGAAGAAAGAAACGCACCCTTATCCAATACGATTATCGGGCAGAGAACAACGAATTGTTCTCATGTATCTGCCCCACTTTGGAGCAATGCAGAGCCAAAAGGGACGAATGGTTGAACCGAAAAGCAAAGGAGGGGAAGTAATGGAAACGACTTATCATACACTGATTATCAAGTTCGGGGAAACAATCGAAAACTTGAACCGCATCTTTGACAATGCGGAATTTTGGGGAACATCAACGTTGAAGGGATGGGTTGAGAGCTACGAGTCCACGCGCTTCACGGAGACAGACAAGGATACAGCCGTCATCACCAGCGAGTACAATATGGACTATGTGAAAGAGTGGCTTGAACGGCACGCAACGATTAAGGAAACAACAGAGTACTAACCAATTTTGAACAAGTGGCGGATTGACTTCCGCCACCATTCAAAACCAAATTCATCAAACTGATATGATAGCAAAAACCATTTTTCAGCAGATAGGCGGACACCGCTTCGCATCCATGACAGGCAGCAGGGACTTCATCAGCTTGGGCAACGGCTTGTTGATGAGCCTTGCACGTAACAAGACTTCCGCCAACCGCTTGGAAATCTCCTACAATGCCGATACCGACCTCTACACCATGCGTTTTTACCGAAAGACGTTCAGCAAAAAGACATTCGAGTGCAAGACGAAAGACATTGCCAAATACGAGGACGTTTACTTCGACATGTTGGAGGATATGTTCACTTCCGTTACGGGACTATACACGAGATTATGAGTTTACGGGCAGTCAGAAACGGCTGCCCGCTACTTTTGTCAGTGAGCTAAGGCGGCACGAAAAGTAGCAAAAAGCCCAAGTTCCAATCTCCCGATGGGGTAAAAGAAATTCGGACAGAATGAGTTGGTTGGCTCATCCTGTCCGAATGTTTGTTTTTTAGAGGGTTCTATTCCTATGGAACATAAAGCAGTTCAAATTCCAACCGCCTGCGCAATTCCAACGATGGAACGGCTTTCCCCTTGTAGTGGCAATAGGCGATATACTCCCGGTAGATATTCCGGTCACCCGCTTCCAATTTCCGCATCAAGGTGCTTTTGGGTAATTTCTCGCATCCGATGATGCGGTACAGCCCTACATTATAACAAAGCGTGGCTACCAAAATCGCATCTTTTCCCAAATAGCTGCACTTGTCCACCAGCTTCTTCAAATCCGACCTCAATAATGAGTCAGCTTGCTTTTCCGTAATGGCGGAAGTGTACTTTTCATTGGGCAAGACCCTATGACCGAAACCTATGTAAGGATATGCAGAAGGAGGGTGCATTTTCTCAAAATGCTTTATAATGGCGACACTACGTTCAAAAGGCGGCAAGTCTTGAATACGCTTTTGGGCGAAACTATCCATACCTGCCAAGTACAAGATGCAACAAAGGATGATTACCTTATTTCTCATTTGCCGTTTCCTCTTTTACGGGTTCATCCTCCCTATTGTCATTGTTCCAATCAAACTCCAATTCATAGGAATTGCCAAATGTATCTTCCACTACCACAAGGATATTTTGCGCTTCATCGCAAGCCGAGGTGTAGTAAAGTCGGAACTTGTCATGCTCCAACAAGTAGCGGTCATTGGGCAGGAAGGCAATGCCGTCATCCAATTTCAATGTGCCTTCCCCTTCAAACTGGAAGTAGCGGATGGTGTAAAGCGCACCGGCATACTCGCCCTCTTTCTTCAGTTCGCAACGGATTTCCACCGTTTCACCGTTCTTTACCTTGTTGGGTACGGGCATGGTCTCCACCGTGAACGGATAGGATTGTTGGATGTCCAACCCGTTATCGCAGGAGGCAAGCCCCCAAGCAGCCACAATCAGGCTGCACATCATTATGATTTTCATTCTGATATTCATTTTGTTTCTTTTTTAATGGTTGTTGTTTGTAAATAGTCGTTCAAGTCCTTGTGCCCACGGTATAAACCGGAGCAATCGGACACTTGGGCTTCCGTGCCCTCAAAATGCTTCCGCAAGGCGGCAAGCGTCCTGCGCCCGGCATCGTCATTGTCCAAATGGCATTTTATATGGCTGTACCCGTCCAAATGGGCGAAAGCCTTTTCCAAATTGGAAACCGAGTTGAGAACCAAATGGTCTTCACATATCCCGATATTTAGCGTCATGGCAGACAGATAATCCATTAAGCCCTCATAAATATGACAGGCGGGCGAGCCGTTTGCGACAAGCGAAATATCTTTGGGTGGTATGCAACCCTTGAAGTATTGGCTCCGTACCTCGCATCCGCCCCCGATATTCCGGAAAGCGATACCGAAATACGGCTTGCCGTGGCTGCGATACCGCACCTCCTCACAATGTGCGGCAGCCACCTCTTTCGGAATGCCCCGGCCTTTCAGGTAGCGCAACAACCCGTAGCTTGCAAGCGGGCGGTATTCCACCGCTTCAAATGCCGGTTGCTCCACCTTATTATATAGGGGGTACTTCGGCTGTCTCCATTTCGGCGGAACGGCATTGAAACATCCGTTGATGAATTTCGCCTGCTCCTTGAAGTCGCAGCTGTTCATCATCATTCCCGCCAGGCTGAATATGTCGCCGCCCTTGCCGAGCCCGAAATCAAACCAGACATTGCGGCTGAGATTGACATTGAACGATGCGCCTTTCTCCTTCCGGTAAGGGGCGAGATACCAGAGGCGGTTGCCTTGCCGTCTTGTCGGCAAATGTCCCAGCCGTTGCAGGAAATCCGCAACGGGTATCCGTCTAATCTCCTCAATGTCCATAATCCGGCATTTGATTTTTCAGGCATTCCTTTTGGAAACGTTCCTCCTGCAACCTGTAATAGTGCTCATCCATCTCGCACCCCCAAAAATCGAATCCCGACTTGTAGGCGGCTATCCTGTGGCTGCCACTGCCGAGGTGCGAGTCGAAAATCCTGTACCCCGGTTTTGCATACTTCTCCAATATCCATTCATACAAGGCTACGGGCTTCTGATTCGGATGGATGCGCTTCTCCTTGTTCTTCATGTCCTCCTGCCACATGCCGTTCCACCGGTATGAAAACATACGGACAGCCGTCTTGAAGGAAGTCCATGCCAGTTCACAGTCCGCAAACGGGGAGTTGCCGTTACGCTTGTCCCATACAATCCAGCACGGGCTGTCCGAAGGGGCGGGCAGACGGCTGGCGAAATGGTTGGCTCCCCATACAATCTGATTTTTGCTTACCCGTCCCAACTCTTGGAAAAATTCCGTCACAGGAGCATGGGTGTCATTGCCTATATACGGACGGTATCTGGCGGCTTTCCCCTTATGGTCCCTTGACACGTTCCTGCGTCCGTCCTCACCGATGCCGTAAGGCGGGTCAACCACAGCCAGGTCAAAGAACTTGTCCGGCAGGGTACGCATGTATTCCATGCAATCCATACAATAAACCTCACTAATCATACGCCATTTTCAATTAATGATGAACTTGACCCCCAATCCATACTCCGAGTGGAACTTTTGCGTCTTGCCTCCGAACTGGCACCGTTCACGCACATTGGCAAGCAGGGCTATACGGTCGGCAAGGTACACCTCGAAGTCCAGTGTCAACGCACCGCCATAGATAAACGCATCCTTGTTCCGTATGCGTGAGCCGTCAAATAGTTGTTTTTCTCCCCAATTCACCGTCTCATATCCGGCTAAAGCCGAGCCACCGATATAGCAGAACACGATTTTCCTTTTGTCGGAGAGGAAATTGTAATAGAACCCTCCCTCTGCCGTGAACCGGCTTACTGGGATACGGATGTCCTTGTAGGGAGTGAATGTTTGCAGGTAATCCACGCCATAGACCCACTTGTTACAGCCTTTGGCATAGGATGACAAGGCTATGCCGAAACTATATCCTGCGGAATGGGCTTTGTCAGTGGAATAAAATCCGTCCGCCATGTTCGCTTTCACCTCGATGCCCTGCATCTTTGGCAGGCACCGTTGGGCATTTGCCCGCCCCGTACAGAGGGCGGACAATGCCGTCAGAATCAACAGGAACTTCTTCATCGGTTACTGCACTTTAAGTTCGTCAATCACTTCGGCGTTCACCAAGTCTTCATTCTCAATCACGAAACTTTGGTGACGGCCTCCGTTCTTCTCGTTCAGTTCCACCACGAGGCACTTGTCATCGGGGATGGTGAACTTCGCCATCGTGAACACCGTGCGTTCGCTCTTCTTCCCGGCTACACGGGTGGCATAGTTATGGGCACGGAGCGGCAGAATGATTTGCTCCTGCATGGCGGTACGCTTCGCCACCTTCTTATCGACAATCTTCCACGTGAGGTAGTCCACATCGAACGGCACGTTGCTTTGGTTCTTTATCTCCGTGTGGAAGTAGAGCAAGCCGTTGTGGGTGTAGATGCCTTTCAGCAGGTACCGGATGCCGAAACGCTTGCATCCGATATGCTTCACCACACGTTTGTCCTGCTTGTGGACGGACTTCATTATCAGACGGACGAGCAGCGGGCTTTCCGAGCCGAGTTCCTTCAGATAGACCTCCTGCGCGTTGTTCGGGCGGTTCACCGTGCTGCCGTCATGGATGAAGTCCTTCATCTCGATGTTGAGCAGCAACGGCTCTTCGGCATATTTCACGTTAAAGGTGTAAAACGCCCCGTCTTCAGTAATGACCGACATGTTCGTCTCGTTCGGGAAGTCCTTCACGGTAGCCTTCACACGGATGACGTTCTCCGCCCCGTCCGCTTTCCCGGCTATCAGGTCGGGTGAACCCAAGTCCACATAGCGCACTTCCGAGGGGAAGAGGATATGGACGGTCTTGTCATACGTCACCTCCAGACCGTGCGGCGGTATCATGCGGTCGAAGGTCAGCTTCCTGGTCAGGCCGTGGTACAAGTCCCCGTCCGCCTCTTTCTGAGGATAGACCTCTTTGGTCAGAGCCAAATCAGCATTGTTGTTACTCTCTACCGAAGTAGAATCAGCGTTCTGCGCGAAGGCAGAGATTGTGCCCATAGCGAGGGCAACCATCATGATTGTTTTTCTCATGTTCATTTGTTTTTAATTTTACTTTTTGGATTTAGTGGATTGATAAAATTGTTGTCAGTCTTTTTCTTGGTACAGCATAACCCTGTACCCGTTTTTCAAATGCACCTTTACGGTACGCATCTTCTTTGCGATATACTGGCTTGTGCCTTGTATTGCCGACCGCCCCAAGTCTGAGGCGAGTTGTGCCCCGGCATTGGTGGAGATGTTGATGCTGCTTCCGAGGTTGCCGCCCATGTCAGCGGCGATTTCTTTCACGGCATTCAGCTCCATCGAGTTCGGGATGAAGATGCCCGGCTGTCCGTCCGTGTCGTACACCGCCAGCCGGACGGGGATAATCATCCCGCCATGTTCCAGCGAGATGATTTCGATTTCAAGACGTTCGCCTTGTATCTTGGCGGTTCCAACCAATGTACCCCCTTTAGGGATAACCCGTTCATCGACCGCCATCGACTCCAATAACCGCATCCGTACCGTTTGACCGTCCGTTACGGTCTGTGAGCCGTAGATGCAAGCCGACAAGGTGTTTTTGTCCGATACCGTATTCCTGCCGACTGCCGTATGGAAACCATAGTTTCGCTGTCGGGAACAGGCAGTTATCAACTCTTCATCGCTCATCGGTTGCCCCAAGGCGGACACCACTTGTTCATTCACCCGTTTTACGGGAGCGGCTTTCGCCTTCTTGCCGGAGCTTTGGGATATCGGCTTCGGCTCGACCGTTATGGTAGGAGTTTCGGCTTTCCCCATATTACCGCCCATATACTTTGCCGCCAGCTCGTAGGATTTTTCCATCAGTGCCACTTCATCGGATGAAGAGTTTTTGACGCGTTCATCCGCCAACTCTTGCTCCAACCGGGTTATCCGTTCATTGAGTTCTTCCTCCTGCGCCTTCTTCGTTAGCGGGGTCGGCTCATAGAAATTACCCAAAGTCGTGTTCAAGTCCTTGTAAGCGTCAGCCGAGTTTTGAATGGTGCTTGGACGGTTGCCGTTTGCCTGTCGGGTCGGTTCATTTACCGACAGGGCAAACTCATTGTCTGATACCTCCTCCTTACTTTTGTCCGATTGCTCCCGTTGAAGCACATCGCCCAAGGTCTGTACCGACCGGTTGCGTTCCTCTTTCCGCTTGTTCATGGCATCCTGTTCGTAGATTTTCATCTTGTCGCCACTGATACCCTCCTTATTCGCATCCGGAAGCTCGATATTGAAACCATCGGTCGGTTTCTGTTCCGCATCGTCTTTCGGATAGAACATCCCGAACATGACGAGGAAAAAAGCAAACACCATTGCGGAAACTACAACGATGTCCTTACGCTTCTTACGCTCCGCTTCGGGCAGGGCATTGAACTTTGCTTTCGCTTTCTTGAAAAGTTCTTTAACCAAGTTCTTTCCGGTCTTTACTTCCTCTTTGTTTTCCGGCTCAGTTGCCGTTCCGTCCTTTACTTTTTCTTCCATATTCATTTCTTGTTGGTGATTAAATTGGGCCGTTCCTCATGGAGGAACAGTTGGTACATTACATCTTTGCGCCCTTTGTCCCTGCCCATGTCGTAAACGGCTTTACCGATGGTCAGCACCGCCACTGCCGTATAAAGGGCAAACATTGCCAGCACCACTTTCCGCTTGGCTTGGGGTGAAAGGGAGTCGAGATACCCTTTCAGGCAGTCCGCTACCCGGCGGACAAACGCCTTTACCTTATGGATATACTTTCTCATGCTTCCTCCCTTTATCGTTTGACGGTTTGCAAGTCCTTGTTCTCCACAATCGTGAAGCCTTCGATGATGAACCCGTTCGGGTTGTCATCCGAACGGCTCGCATTGCTCAACCGACAGGTCGTTACCAAACTCCGTTCCGTGACATTGCTTTGGCGGATAATCATCTGCTTGGCGTATGTCCGCGCTTGGTAGGGATAGCTGTTGAAGTCGCACACCACGCTGTCCACTTGCAGCACTTGGTTCACACCGCCCGCGATAATGCGGTTATAAAAACCTTTTTCCGCAAAGTCGGAATAATAATGGTAGGCACTCTTGTCCGCCAGTTGCAACGCCCGTTTCACGTTGTGCTCAATCGCGCTCTTTTCGGGCGAGAGCGTGAAGAAGAGTTCGTGGAATCGGCGGACGTGTTCACGCGCTTCCGCCGGACGGTTCTGCGAGAGGTCTTGCGAGAGTGCCAGCATCAGCGACTTTCCCTTGTCCAGCACATAGATTTTCTGCCGTTGCGCTTCGGCGAAGCTGAACGCCTGCCATACGGCACAGACCACGATAACAGCACACATCACCGTGAAGACGATGCCGAACAGCCGTATCTGCCTGAAACTTGTTTCGATGTTCTTTAATGATTTGAATTCCATTGTTTTTGATGTTTTTGTTTTAGCGGGTGTACCATTGTTGATAAAATCGCCAATGGTACACTCCGGTTAATGATTACTTTAAGAGCTTGCCCACACGCCCCACGACATTCCCCACAGCCGCACCAGCCGTAGCACCGGCGATTCCTCCGGCACGTCCGGTAGCCTTGCCGATGTTCTGCCCGTAGCCTCCCATGCCTCCGGCTTGGATAATCCATCCCGCCACGGTCGGTATGGTGAAGTACCCGATGATGCCGATAATCAGGAAGACGATATAGACACCGTTACTTGCCTCGATGGAGAAGTTCGGATTGTTCTGCAACTCCGAGATGTCGTTCTGGAGCATCAGCACTTGGATTTTCGCCAGAATGGTGCTGAACAGGTCGGAGACGGGTAGCCACAGATAGACCTGCACATACCGGCATATCCATTGCGTGAGCGTGCTTTGGAAACCGTCCCATACGGAAATGGCGAAGGCTACCGGCCCGAGGATGGAGAGCACCACCAAGAAGAAGGTACGGATGGTGTCAATCACCAACGCCGCCGCTTGGAACATCAGCTCCAGCACCTCGCGGAAGAAGTCGCGGATGTTCTTCTCCATATTGTAAGCACCCCGGTCGATGTACATGCCCGCCATCGTCGCCATATCCTCCGGTCCCCATCCGAGTTCGTCCAGCTGCTTGTCGAACTCCTCGTTGCTTACCAGGTAGGCGGTTTCGGGATTGCGCATCATGGCTTCATACTCCAGCTTGTCCTTTTGCTCCCGATACTTCTGCATGTCGAGCGTCTGCCCGTCCAGCATCTTCGCCGTCCCCTGCACCACGGGGCTGAGCACCCCGTTGAGTGTGCCCAAGACAACGGCCGGGAAAAACATGATGCAAAGCCCGACCGCAAAGGGGCGCAGCATCGGGAACACGTCTATCGCTTCCGCCCGTGAGAGTGACTGCCACACCCGGCAGGCGACATAGAACAACGCGCCCAAGGCGGCGATGCCTTTCGCCACGCCCGCCATCTCCGAACAGAGGGGCATCATCTCTTCGTAGAGCGAACGTAAAATCTGATGAAGGTTCTCGAACTCCATAGGCTACCAGTATCTGTCGGTCTTGTTCCCGTAGAGTGCCATCACCCTGTCCATGTCGTTCTTCTTCCTTGCACGGAGGTAGCTCACGGAGATGTTCTTGTTGGTATAGTAGCTCACAAGGTTACGGTAACGCTTCATGGAGTTGTAGCACCTGTCCACCACGTCCATGCGCTCCTTGTCCGTCATGGAAAGGGTGGTGATGTTCACCACGTTCTTCATGTCCTTCAACACTTCGTTGCTCTCTTCCAAGAGCTTGGTGTAGCCGAAGGCGATGGCGGACAGCTCGTCCGGGGTGAAGTTCTCGTCCTGCAGCATCTTCTGGAAACTGTTCACGTAGATGTCGGTGATGTCGCCCACCATCAGGATGGTCTGCTGCACCTTGCGGGCATCCTTCACAAGGTTGTCCACCGCACGGAGCTTGTCGTAATACTCCTTGCCCTGCCGGTAAATCTTTACCGTCTCGTTAAAATTCCTCACCATATTCGCAGCCGTCGTCGAGGTATGGGTAATGTTCTTGCTCATGTTGATGATGCCCTGCGCCAAGTTGCTGGGGTCGATGACCGCCCATTGTGCGCTTGCCCTGCCCATGCAGAACAGGCATAGCACCATTGTGATAATTATTCTCTGTTTCATTTTTACTTTGGATTTTAAGTGGTTGATTAATTGTTGTTATTCTTGTCCGCCAGTTGCTTGATGGCGGCTTCGATGTCGCCTTCCATCTTTTCAGCCAGCGCGTACACCTCCATCTTCTCGCTCTCTTCGGTGGTATAGGCGAGGTATTCGGCTTTGGACACCTCCGTGGCATAGACGGCACTCTGTGTCCCGCCCAGCCCTATCCACACCTCCTTGTATCGCCTGTTGGGATGGTTTGCCATGTTGATGGAGAGTATCTGCGATTTCTCCTTTTCCGTCAGGCCGAGCAGGGATTGTATCTGGTCAAACTTATTCATGTATTTCCTTTGGTCCAAAAGAATCTTACAATCCGAGTTGTTGATGATACTCTCCTTGACAATCGGTGAGCTGATGATGTCGTCCACCTCCTGCGTCACCACGATGGCTTCACCATAGTACTTTCTGACGGTTTTGTAGAGATACCTTAAATATTCTGCCATATTGGGGGAAGAGAGAGCCTTCCAAGCTTCTTCGATTATGAGCTGCTTGCGGATACCTTTCAACCGTCTCATCTTGTTAATGAAAGCCTCCATGATAATGATGGTCACCACCGGGAATAATTCTTTATTATCACGTATTGAATCGATTTCGAAGACAATGAACCGCTTGTTCAACAGGTCGATATTCTCTTCCGAGTTGAGCAGGAAGTCATAACGTCCGCCCCGGTAATACTGGCGCAACGTGGTGAGGAAGTTGTCGATGTTGAAATCGTCTTTCTCCACCTTGATAGCCCTTGCCTCCATCTCCTTGCGGTAACCGTCACGCATGAACTCGTAGAAGGTGTTGAACGAGGGGACGATGCTCTTGTCTGCAGTGATACGGTCAATGTATGCGTTCACCGCACTGCCCAGTTCCCCGCTTTCGGTCTTCGACACCGATTGGTCTTCGCTTTTCCAAAGAGTCAGCAACAAGGTCTTGATGCTGTCCTTCTTCTCCACATCGAAGCGGTAATCCTCGGTGTAGAACGGGTTGAAGGAAATCGGGTGTTCCTCGGTGTACGTGTAATAAATCCCGTCTTCGCCTTTGGTCTTGCGGTGGATGAGTTCGCACAAGCCTTGGTAGGAGTTTCCCGTGTCCACCAGCACCACGTGCGCACCCTGCTCGTAATATTGGCGGACAAGGTGGTTCATAAAGAACGACTTCCCGCTGCCCGAAGGACCCAGCACGAACTTGTTGCGGTTGGTGATGACACCCTTTTTCATCGGCAGGTCGGAAATGTCCAGATGGAGCGGCTTGCCCGTCAGCCTGTCCACCATCTTGATGCCGAAGGGCGAGAGCGAGCTTCGGTAGTTGGTCTCCTCCGTGAACAGGCAGACCGCCTGCTCCACGAAGGTATAGAAACTCTCTTCGGCCGGGAAGTCGGCCGCATTGCCCGGCATCGCCGCCCAATAGAGCGTGGGGCAGTCGATGGTGTTGTGGCGGGGCATGCACTCCATGCTTGCCAGCTGGCTTCCCACATCGTTCTTGATGCGTTTCAGTTCCTCCTTGTCATCGCTCCACGCCATGACGTTGAAGTGGGCACGGACGGAGGTCAGCCCGTAGGAGTGCGCCTCATTCAGGTACTGCTCTATCCACTCTTCATTGATGCTGTTGCTTCGGGAGTAGCGGGAAAGCGAATGCATGTTCCTCGCGGATTTCTCAAAGCGTTGCAGGTTCTCCTCGCTGTTGTCAAGTATCACATACTGGTTATAGATGTGGTTGCAGGGCAACAGCAGTCCCAGCGGGCTGGCGAATGACAGGCGGCAGTCGCTCCGGTCGGTGGACAGGCGTTCATACCTGCGGTCGGTCGAGACCTTGGCGGGAAGGTCCTCCGTGTTGGAGAGGGTATGCAGGCAAAGGCGGTTGTCCCCGATGCGCATCCCCTCCGGCGAGAGGCCGATGTCTTGCAGGCAATACGTCTCGTTCTCCGATTGGAGGGAGAAATATTGTTCCAACAAGCCCCGCTTGTCTTTCGTGCCGGTGATTTCATCGGAGGTAAGCCGTTGCAGCTTGACGAAGCCCGAATCGTTCAGAATGCGTTCGAATTGCGACACCGCTTCCATGAACTTGGCGCAGCTTTCCTTGTCCGCCTCCTTGGGGATGATATGTCCCCGGCAGAGGGTGGAGAAATTGCTCTGCATCCGGTTACGTTCCTTGGTGGTCTTCGTCAGGTAGAGGTAGCAGGTATGCTTCTGGTAGGGGCGTTCGTTGAAATGGCGTTCAAACGAACGGCTCAGAAAACTCATGTCCTCTTTCTGTAATCGGGGACGGTAGTTCTCTTGGATGAACCAGTCCTGCTTGTGCACGATGCTGTAGTCGGGCAATACCTTGATCGCCTTGCACCAGCATCCGTGGATGGTTTCGTATTCCGCGCTTGTCACGGTGTAGAGTTCGGGCAGCTCCACGCGGAAGGCGACCGTGATGTCGGCGTCTTTCGAGAGGATGCAGCCTTGCTCCACCGCATAGAGGGGGAACTTGTTCTCCAAAGTGGTCATTCTTGAAATGTTTCTCATCGTTCTTCTTCCTTTCTTTTTTTGTTGTTGATTTTGAACAGCCGGGTGATGTGCCGACGGTTGATAAGGTACTTGGGACGGTTCCGTGAAGCGCCGAGCTTCATCAGTCCGTGTTCGCCGTACCGGGCGCTCAGGGCGAAGGTTCTCCACACGAGCAGGGAAGCCGACACAGCCCCGAAGCCGGTACATATCCACTGGCCGATGCCGACCATGTAGAGGATGACGGACAGGATGAAGAGGGCGAGCAGTCCTCCCGCGAAGATGAAGAGGTACTGCGCCTTGAGTCCCTTGAACTCAACCGAGCGGCCGATACCCTTGTTTACGGGATATTCAGCCATTGCCGTTGGTTAAAGGAAGAACGAACGTAAGATGGTTGCCGCCACGATAAGGAAGATGCACGCGCCGAACCAACTGGCGGCAGTCTTGCTTGTGTCGGGGTCGCCGGAGCTAAACTTCGAGTACACCTTGATGCCTCCGATCAAGCCTGTTACGGCTCCGATGGCATAGATGAGCTTTGTGGCGGGGTCAAAATAGCTGGTCACCATATTGGTGGCTTCCGTGATGCCCGCCAAGCCGTTGCCTTGCGCGTAGGATGATGCGGCGGTCATGACAAATGCCGCCAGAAAAAGGATTTGTTTCTTGTTCATTGTTGTTCAATTTTTAGTGCTTCGGGATTGGATGGTCCCTTGGCGGTTGTTTTTACTTTTTGGATTTTAGTGGTCGCCCGTTGCTTGCTTTCCGTACCGGCATCCGTCAGGATCGGGCTGTGTCGGTGCATGGTCGTCAGACCGTCTTTCTCAATCATACTCTCTTTGCTTCATTGTCTTCTTTTTTTATGTCGTTATACAAAATCGGCGATATTGAATTCCTCAACGCTTGCAGGGATGACTATCTCCTTGCGTCCGGGGACGGTAGGCTTCAGCTTCACGTCGGGCAGGTGCTCCACATAGAGGTCGATGAGCTTGGCGACTTTTTCTGACAGAAAGAGGTCTTTTGCTTTCATCTGTTCTTCCAGCTCCGTGCCCCTGATGTCGGAGAGGACTTCGCCTGCCGTCAGCTTCTCCTTTTTGGTAGCCTTCGTTTTTCTTGCGGTATCCACTGCCTTGCCGAGGTCGTTAAAACTATGTCCGGTAGCCGTTTCCGCCATGCGGTGTTCCTCGTCCCACTCATCATCCGCCACGTCCTCGATACGGTGGTCAGTGAATACATCGTCCAAATCCTCCTTTGTTTCCTCAAAGGTGACATCGGTTTCGGACACCTCTTCTTCGGCTGGTTCTTCTTCCGCTTGTCGGGTCCGGACTTCAGTATCTACTTTAGACGCTTCTTGGTCTGCCATGCTGAACTTGCTCGCACCGACTACTTCGTATGTCGGTTTGTCGGAGACTTCAGGTAGCGGTTCTTGTGGACTCGTTCCCTTGGGCGGGCGCATCAGTACGCTTAATATCCAGATGTTGTAGGCCAACAGCAGGATGATTATAAGGCTACTCATATTTCCCGATACTTTCAAGGATGGCATCGCTGAGCAACTCCTTTCTCTCTTCACGGGTTGAGTTGAAATGGTCTTCCAAGATAGCCCAAAGGTACTGCGAGATGTTCATCTTGTAGTGGTTACCCAATGCGGTAATCTTTTCATAATGCTCCTGTGAGATGTAAGCCAGTTTACCGTTGCGGGATACGATGTTTTCGTTGGAAGTTAAAAACTTCTTCTTGTACTCTTGCTTTTTAGTTTCCATATTTTCCATGTCTTTCTTTGTTTTTTTTGATGATTAAATGATGTCTTGAAAATTCTTTTTATAAAGTCGGCGGATACTGTCCTCGTATTCCTCGAAGTGGTGTGTCAGCACGTAGTCGAGATAACTTGAAAAGGTCATCTTGTCATTGCTGATGATGTGGACAATCTGGGCGATACGCTTATGGTACTCATTGCGCACATACGTCACCTTGCCGCTTCGTGCCGGAGTCGGGGCCTCATTGATAAAGAGTTTCAGATACTCCTTGTCCTTTGCCTGCATCTCCTCTTTCGTGAGCGGCACTTGTTTCTTGGTTTCCACTTCTGCCGTTTTCTCCTTTTGGGGTTCAACGGCTTGTTCGTCTGCCTCCGTCTTCTTCCGAGGTACGGGAGGCTCATCGGGACGGATGCTTTTCAGGAACGCTTCCGTGTCGATTACCTTGTCCAAATTCTTTGCCATTGCTTTTTATCCTTTATAGTTTATGAGTTTCAGAAATTCGTCCGCCAGCTTGTCGATGTTGCTTCCACGGAGCAAAGCCTTGTCGGGGGGCAGGATAGTCGAACGGAACAGGTTCTTCCCGACCGCTTCCCCTTCCTTGCGGAACCGCTTGCTGTCCGGCACTTTTGTTTCCATCACCGACAATCCGAGTTCACCGAAGATTTTTTCGTATTGCCCGTAAAGGTCGGTCTTCTCACGCCCGTCCACCATGTTCCACATCATGTGCAACCCTTTGATGTTCGATTGCCCGGTGCTGATGAACTTTTCGTTTATCGAGGACGCGAAGCTCAGCGAACTGGTCGCCACGATACGGTCGGCGGTTATCGGGCAGAACACGTAATCCATCAGGCCGATGGTGTTGATGATGGCAGGGTTGTTCACCGTGCCCGTCAGGTCGAAGAAGATCACATCGGGCGGGGTTGCCGATTCGATATAGCCTTTTGCCACCTCCACCGCATTCTCCGGTGCGCTGTTCACTATCGGGTAGGTTTTCTTCTTTAACCGCGAGAACTGCTCGAATGCCACCTGCCGCAATGCCGGATTGCTGTCAATCCTTTTCATGTCACGTTCCCTCATGTCTTGGATGCTGTACTGGGGATAGTCGCAATCCACCACCACGACATCGAGTCCGCGGACGTAGTACAGATAGCTTGCCATCAGTACCGTGAGGGTTGTCTTGCCTGCGCCTCCCTTTTGTGTGGAGAACGCCACCAAGGTCGTTTCTTTTTTTGTCATTTCTTTTTTGTTTTTAATTTAACATTATGTTGATTCACTATAGTGTCAATCCTCAATGCCGTATGCAGGTGCATTTACGGACAGTCCTGCAATCGGCTTTTGTGGTTCGCTTGACGGCTTTCGTGCTTGGATGCTTACGGGCGGACTTCGACAATTGGAATACCGTCTGCGGGCAAGCAGGCTTTATCCGTTTCCGTCCTTCGTCATTATGAGCTTCATCTCACGGTTGCAAACACGCAAACGATGTTACGGACACGTTTGCCGGTTTACATCGAATCCGGTTTGTAGGCCTGCGTTGGAATTTTCCTCCCTGCGGGATTACAGGAAATCACGCTTCAACGCCTGCGGCATCTGTTGCAAGTCCTGACGTTTGCAAACCGTCGTTTTTTGAATCACGCTGCAAAGTAAACAACAAAACTAACACGTTGTATCACTGCAAATTGCTATGGCAGTATTTGGCATAGGTAGTGGTAGGGGTTGGCGTAGCTCACCCCGGTTTTTGAAGCCGCAATCACCCTACCTTTGCACCCGACGACAAGGTTATCCGCCCGCTGCCGTCCGCCATGAGATAACGCTTGCATCCCCAATCCGCCCTCGGACGGATTTTTATGTTCGCCTGAACATAGCAAGGTATGTTTCCGGTTACTCAAAACGGTTTGAGTAACTCCGCAAACGCCTTGCCCTTCTGAGGGAGCAGGGCTTGTACTCCGGAGTCGTACAGCCTGATTGGAACGTGCCGTTGTCTTGTTTGGCGGACGGTCGGGGCGGGAACCTGCGGTCGGTAACCACTAAATCCAATTTTTATATGACAGAAAAGAAAAAAAGGACGGGGAGAATCCCCAAGTTGAACCCGAAGACGCACTGCGTGATGCTGCGTTTCGATGACGGGGAATGGGACCGTTTCATCAAGATGTATGAGGAAACGGAGGTGTATGCCAAGGCGGTTTTCGCCAAGGCGCGTATCTTTAACGAGCCGTTCCGGGTGTTCCGGGAGGACAAGACACTGGCGGATTATTACGCCAAGCTGACCTCTTTCCATGCCCAGTACCGTGCCATCGGCACGAATTACAACCAAGTGGTGAAGGAGCTCCGCTCGCATTTCTCCGAGAAAAAGGCGATGGCTTTGCTTTACAGGCTGGAGAAATGCACGGCCGATTTGATCGTGCTGACCCGTGAAGTTGTCGAACTTTCCAAAGCGTTTGAAGAGAGATGGTCGCGAAAATAAACTTGGGAAGTTCGCTCTACGGGGCGCTCGCCTACAACGGCGGGAAGATAAACAAGGAGGAGGGGAAGCTGCTTTGCGTGAACCGCATCCCCGATGATTGTACCGGGAAGATGGAGGTTGCCAAGGCGGTGGAAGCCTTCGAACGCTGTATGCCGACGCACTTCAAGACGGAGAAGCCCGTGGTGCATATCTCGCTCAACCCGCATCCCGATGACGTGTTGTCGGACGTGGAGCTGGCGAATATCGCCGTGGAATACCTGGAGAAGATGGGCTTCGGTAATCAGCCGTGGATGGTTTACAAGCACGAGGACATCGACCGGCACCACCTGCACATCGTCACCGTCCGGGTGGACGAAAGCGGAAAATGTATCAGCGACCGCAATAATTTTTACCGAAGTAAGGAGGTGACAAGGGAGATAGAAAAGGAGTATGGCTTGCATACCGCCGAGCGGAAAAGCCTCCGTTTGGACAACCCGCTCCGCAAGGTGGACGTGTCGGCAGGGGACGTGAAGAAGCAGGTGGGCAACGCTGTGAAAGCCCTTGTGTCCGGTTACCGTTTCCAGACGATGGGCGAGTTCCGTGCCTTGCTTTCGCTCTATAACCTGACGGTGGAGGAGACACATGGAAATGTGCGTGGGGAGGATTATCACGGGCTGGTCTATTCGGCCACCGATGGCAACGGGAACAAGGCGGGCAACCCTTTCAAGGCTTCGCTTTTCGGGAAGTCGGTGGGTTATGAAACGGTACAGAAGAAGTTCGAGCGTTCCCAAACGGAGATTAAGGAAAGGAAACTGGCGGACGGTACGAAACGCATCATCCTTTCCGCTTTGGCGGGTACTTGCCACAAGGACAAGTTCATTGCCACCTTGAAAGGGAAAGGCATTGACGTGGTGTTCCGACATACGGACGGAGGACGCATCTATGGGGCTACCTTCATCGACCACCGCACGGGATGCGTGCTGAACGGCTCGCGCATGGGCAAGGAGCTTTCCGCAAACGCCTTGCAGGAACACTTTACACTGCCGTATGCGGGAGTGGCTCCCATACCGGTGTCCATTCCGGTTTCTTCATCCTCCGATGAGTTACAAAGGCAGTACCTTTCGGAACACGAAGCACCTTCCACGGGTTTGGGCTTGTTTACTCCCGAAGGCCCGGCGGTGGATGTGGAGGAAGAACGCTTCATCCATGAGATGCAGCGCAAGAAGAAAAAGAAGCGCAAGGGCTTCCGGCTTTAATCAACAAAAAAATTATCAATCACAACAAAAAACAATTTGAATTATGTCGCAACAAGAAGACGATTTGAGGGCATTGGCGAAAATCATGGATTTTCTTCGTGCCGTGGGTATTATATTGGTAGTGGTCCACTTTTATTGGTATTGCTACGGGGCAATCAGCTCTTGGGGAATGAATATAGGTGTGGTGGACAGGATGCTGATGAACTTCGACCGCACCGCGGGCTTGTTCCATAGCCTCCTTTACACCAAGCTTTTCTCGGTGGTGCTGCTTGCCTTGTCCTGCTTGGGCACAAGCGGGGTAAAGGGTGAGAAAATCACTTGGTCTAAGATCGGGACGGTGCTTGCCACCGGCTTTGTGCTGTTCTTCCTTAACTGGTGGATATTGGAGTTGCCCTTGTCAGCCACAACAAACACCATCCTGTATGTGCTCACCACATGCGCAGGGTATGTCTGCCTGCTGATGGGCGGGCTTTGGATGAGCCGTTTGTTGAAACACAACCTGATGGAGGACGTGTTCAACAACGAGAACGAGAGTTTCATGCAGGAGACCCGCCTGCTGGAAAGCGAGTATTCGGTGAACCTGCCTACCCGGTTCTATTACAAGAAGCGGTGGAACAACGGCTGGATTAACGTGGTGAACCCGTTTCGTGCGACAATCGTGTTGGGTACGCCGGGGTCGGGCAAGTCATTTGCGGTGATGAACAATTTTATCAAGCAACAGATTGAGAAGGGATTTTCCGCCTATATATATGACTTCAAATATCCGGACCTTTCCACGATTGCCTATAACCATCTGATAAACAATATGGATGGTTACAAAGTGAAGCCGAAGTTCTATGTCATCAACTTCGATGACCCGAGACGCTCGCACCGGTGCAATCCGATTCACCCGGATTTTATGACGGACATATCGGATGCTTACGAGAGTGCCTACACCATCATGCTCAACCTCAATAAGTCGTGGGTGCAAAAGCAGGGGGACTTCTTCGTGGAGTCGCCGATTATACTCTTTGCTGCGGTGATTTGGTACTTGCGCATCTACAAGGACGGGAAGTATTGCACCTTTCCCCATGCCATTGAGTTCCTGAACCGCAAGTACGAGGACATTTTTCCGATACTGACCTCTTACCCCGAACTGGAGAACTACCTTTCCCCTTTTATGGACGCATGGCAAGGCGGGGCGATGGAACAGCTTGCCGGGCAAATCGCATCCGCCAAAATCCCGTTGTCGAGGATGATTTCCCCACAGCTCTATTGGGTGATGTCGGATAGCGAGTTCACGCTCGACATCAACAATCCTGATGAACCGAAAATCCTTTGCGTGGGCAACAATCCCGACCGCCAGAATATTTATGGCGCGGCACTCGGTTTGTACAATTCCCGCATCGTGAAGCTCATCAACAAGAAAGGGATGTTGAAGTCGTCCGTTATCATTGACGAGTTGCCGACCATCTATTTCAAGGGACTCGACAATCTGATTGCCACCGCGCGAAGTAATAAGGTGGCGGTCTGTCTGGGCTTTCAGGACTTCTCCCAATTGAAGCGTGATTATGGGGACAAGGAAGCCTCGGTTGTGATGAATACGGTGGGTAACATCTTCTCCGGGCAGGTGGTGGGCGATACCGCCAAGACCTTGTCGGAACGGTTCGGGAAGGTACTTCAAAAGCGACAATCCATCTCCATCAACCGGCAGGACGTGTCCACTTCCATCAACACGCAGATGGACTCGCTTATTCCACCAAGCAAGATTTCCGGTTTGACGCAGGGGATGTTTGTCGGCTCCGTTTCCGACAACTTCAACGAGCGCATCGACCAGAAAATCTTCCATGCGGAGATTGTGGTGGATGTCGAGAAGGTGAAGCGGGAGGAAAGCCGTTATCAGAAAATCCCGGTTATCACGGATTTCACCGACAAGGACGGCAAGGATTGCATGAAGCGGATGATTCAGGACAATTACAACCGTATCCGTAACGAGGTGAAGCAGATTGTCGCGGAGGAACTGGAGCGCATCAAGGCTGACCCGGAACTGGCGAAGCTGATACAGGGCAAGTAGCCCGGTTCGGCTTATTAGTCATAAGAAGGAAGAAACCCCATAATCGTTTGGTTGCGGTTATGGGGTTTCCATTCGTTCTACCTTATATATATGGTGTGGCATTTCCTTTTCATTGTATAGGACGGTATGGCTGCCACACCGGGACATCCCTAACTTCTCGGCCACACGGATGGATGCCTCATTTTCGGGTCTGATACTGCAACAGACGGATTTCAAGTCCAGCTCTTCAAAAGCGTATTCCATGCAGGCACGGGCGGCTTCGATGGCGTAGCCGTGATGCCAGTAGCCGTTATCAAGGATATAGCCGATTTCCACCACATCCTCCCCGTTGAAATTGCTTTTCATCAATCCGGCTTGTCCGATCAGTTTGCCGCTCTCCTTCAGGATGACGGCATAATATCCGATTCCATCCTTGCGGTAACGGGAAAGTTGGCGGTTTATCCATTTGCGAACATCCTTTGGGGTAAATCCGTGTTCCCATGCGTACATTACTTCCGGCTTGCCCATGAAGGCAAGGAGCGGATTCACATCCTTCCGGGTCAGCTTGCGGATAAGCAGCCTTTCCGTTTCCATGACTACCAATGATTCCGCATAGGTCTTTATTTCGAAGCCGTCCTCTTCCCATTCCTTTACCAGCCTGTGGATGGTTTTGTCCACCAGACTATTGTAAGTGTCATCGGGAATGACTTGCGTAAAAAAGGTTTCGTTGGTTTCCTTGAATACCCAATCGTTGATTTTTTGCAGCTCCTTTCCTTCGGGGATATAGTTCTTGTGTATCATGAACTCGTTGATGTTAGCCTCCAGCAACTCCTCTATCTCATGGCGCATATCCCTTTCCAACCCGGCAAAAGGGATTGGCTCGATGGGAAGTTCGTCCAACAACTCATCGGCGTCAATTTCCTCCTCAACGATATAGTCCTCCCACTTTATATCGTCTTCCACTTTTTTGTTCTTAGTGGAACAAGACTTGCATATATGCCGTGCATGACCTTTGCCCGTAAACTTCTCATTCGGCAGGCAACATCCGCATATTTTGCAATAATGCCCGTGATGCTTCTTTTTCTTCTTTGCCATTATTCCGATTGTTGCTTCAGCCACTCCAAGCCTTTCCCGGTTAGGCGGTATTTCTGCTTGGGATGATTCGGACTATCAGGGTATAAAGGTTCTATAAAACCTTCTGAAATAGCCGGATTCAGATAATTGTTTAAGAAATTCTTTCTATCCGTCAATTCTACCAATTCCATAAGTTCCTTTACCGAATATTGGCTCTGGCCGATTAAACCTGTCAGTTTTTGAACTTGTGGGGTACTTGTGGGGTACTTGTGGGGTACTTGTGGGGTACTTGTGGGGTCAATGACTTTTTTCTGAACACCTCTTTGTGGCAAATAATAGGTCACGGTAGTCTGCAATCTGTTCGTGAAGAACTCCACTTTCTCACCCGTAAGATTCTCCCAATTCATTATCTTGTCGATGCCATATCCGGCATTCTCCGCCAATTTCGCAAAACGGAAGAACTTGATGATGTTCGGGTTTCGCGGCATGGAAGTGATGCTCTTTCGGAAACTTTCAGGCGAGTCTATAAAGCGTCCCGCATTCTGAAACTCGATACGGTTGCTATACACCCTGATAGTCGAGTGGATAGTACTGAACATATCCGCATGGGCTAGCATATTCACAAGCCCTTCCCTCAGGCAATAGAGTTGGGAGTCATCGTCCGGTGAGAAACCGTTCGGCCCGGGAGTGAAGGGATTGTCAGTGTAATTGCGCAGACGTTGAATAAGGAGGTTGTAATACTCCCACAGGTTCTCTTGCTCCTGCATACGGAACGTATAGCGTTGTGCCGCGTCATTGTACGACAATCCGGGAATTTCGATGTAATCCACCCAAAAGTTGTAAATATGCCTCTGCACCGTATCCCGTTTGCCGAACATGGCCAAACTACCGTAAGTCAGTTCACCATTACGGGTAACGCCAATCTTTTCGCAAAACTCCTCATTCAGCAAATGGTTGTAAGCAAAACCGCTATTGAACATCTTTACCGTCTGGCGATAGGTGTCCAGCGAAACAGGGTTTATATCCTCAAAACTTGTTCCATGAATAACGATTTCCGAACGGCTTCCAAAGGCTTGGTCGCGTTGAATGGCAGCTATCTCGGCATCGGTAGCGTGCTGATCACCACTCCCGTTACGGATGAATGTGTTGCTCAGGTTGCCGTTAAAGTACACGGGCTTGATTTCAGATGATGGAATGTAGAACGCCAAGACTGTCTTGCCGTCAAAGTCCAGTTTCTCGGCAATGGCAGGGATGACGAGGTTGAACTTTTGAGAACGTAACGTACCCAAGAAATCCTGCTCTATCTTTTCGGGATTGCCCACGCCGGTAATGGCATATTCACTTTTACCTTTCCTGCGGTCTTCATGTATGCCCAAGACTATCCACCCACCCGATGTGTTGGCGAATGCGGACACGGTATCCCACACATTCTTCGGGAGTTCACCTTTAGCTTCCTTCACCTCAAAATCGTCCCATTCGATGTTTCTCAGTTTGATGAGTAATTCTTCTTTGGTCATAAATACGTTCTGTTTCTGTTTATTAAATCACTGTTCAGGAAAAGTAAAAGTCATGTTTGAATGACGGTACAAAGGTAATCATTTATCCGCTAACCGCCTACCATATAGCGGACTATTATCTTCTCCCCATCTCCGCAAGGTCATCTTTCCGCAATTTCTCATTGAGCTTGCTTTGCAACTTGTCAAGAAAGTAAGTGCGGCTCTCGTTCTTGCGGTTGCGGATGTCGGTATAGGTGCGGTAGCAGTCCTGTATGTTCACCCCGAAAACGGAGGAAAGATGCGATGCCAGTACCTTGAGCGTGACTTCGCCTTCATTGAAGCAATGTAACTCATTGAAAGCGTAGAGTAACTCCACCAGTTCCACGGAAGTACCCGTCCAGCGGATAGACGGATTGGCTTCATGGGGCGTTTCCGAAGTAGTTGGCAGGGGGAACACTTGCGTAGTGAGGCATTGCATCATCCGTCCGATGAAATCCTGCACCTTTTGGCAATATTCCAAACAGGCAGGGTCGGCAATGCGTTGTCGGCGGCATTGCAATTCCAACTCCGTAAACTGGAGCATGACAAGCAAGTTCCTTGAATCAACGGACGAAGCGAGCAGGGAAAACACTTCATCCACAAACCCACGGTAAGCGGTTTCAATTTCCATTTCACTCTGAACTCCCTGCATGATGTCAAAAAGAGGGGTTCGGGTCAATATCTGATAGTCCATAACGGCATTTCTTTTTTGATGAATACTGTTTAGGCACGATTGCGCAACGTGACTCTATCCTACATATAGCGCAAGACGTGTACCGTTTGGCTTTATCTTGGCTTAGTTTTATACCATAACAATTGACTATCAGATAGATAAAAACCAATAGCACAGAATCCACCGCAAGAAAAAATCCCATTTTGGGACAATTTATCTCAAAATGGGATTGGAAAATGATACATTTCTTGGGATTATTCCGGTTTCCTGATGCCGAACTCATCTATCCACCGGTAGATGGTGGAGCGGGTGATGCCCAATTTCTCCGCCGCCTTCTCCTTGTTCCAATTGCAACTTTCGAGGGCGAGAATAGTATTGCGTTTGCGTACATCCTTGTCCTTCACGTTAAAGGTGGAAGTGGACGAATCGGTATCCACCGCATTCTGTTTATCGAAACCTAAATGCAGGTTCTCTACCGTAATTGTTCCGCTTTCCTTGGCATACAACACCGCCCGTTTGATGCAATTGCGCAGCTCCCGCACATTGCCCGACCAGTGATACCGTAGCAGGACTTCTTTCGCTTCCTCGTCAAATGCCACTATCCCGGCTTGCAGTTCTTCGGAGAACCGCTCCTTGAAGTGTTCCGCCAACGGCAGGATGTCTTCGGGACACTCCCTTAGCGGTGGTACCGTGACGGACAACTCGTTCAGGCGATGGAACAAATCCTCCCGGAAACGCCCCTCCCTGATGGCCAGCTCCAAATCCTCGTTAGTGGCGGCTATGACACGCACGTCCGACTTTATCCGCTTGTTGCTTCCCGCAGGGGAATAACAGCCGTCTTCCAATACCCTTAACAACGTGGCTTGGATGGACATCGGCATATTCCCGACTTCATCCATGAAGAGCGTACCCCCGTCAGCCTCATAAAAGCAGCCGTTGCGGTTGCCGTCCGCCCCGGTGAACGCCCCTTTCACATGGCCGAACAGTTCAGATTGGGCGAGCGTTTCCGATATGCCGCCGCAATTGACAGGGACAAACGGCTTGTCTTTCCGTTCGCTATGTGCATGGATATAGTGTGCCAGCAGCTCCTTGCCCGTACCGTTCTCGCCCAACAGCGGCATCCGTATGTCGGACGGGGCGGCCAGCCGTGCCGTATCATACACCTCCTGCATCGCCTTGCTCTTCCGGCGGAACTTGTTCCCTTGCGGTGTCCTTCTCTGACTTTTCCGCAACAGGTCGTTGGTTATCTGGCGGATGTTCTCTATGCCGCATTGCTTCACCAGATAGTCTATGGCTCCCAGCTTCATCGCTTTGACGGCATCCGCCACATTGGAATATCCGGTCATTACAACAAACGGGATGTTGATGTTGTTACCGTTCATCCATTCCAACAGTTCCAACCCGTCCCCTTTGGGCAGGCGTACATCCGAAAGGACCAGACCCGGTTCTTTCTCCCGGATGATTTTACGGGCAGGCGGCTCTTCAATGGCGGTGAACACCTCATAGCCGTCCTGTTCCAGCCAGTTCCTCAGTCTTTCCAAGAGGACGGTGTTGTCCTCCACTATCAATATCTTGTTCTTGCTCATGACAATGCTCTTATTCTATTCTCCGCTTGAAGGTTCATTCCCTTTGCCGCCTTTTCAACCTCACGGATTTCTTCCGCTATCTTGTTCCAGTCGGTCGCCCCTTCACTTTTTACCGTAACCTGCAGGCCGGCCAAAATATTATCCTGCCCGACTTCCGACCACACGGGGATAAACTTGTGCAGGATTTTCCGGATGGCTTTCGTATCCCTGTCTTCTGCCGCTTTTAGAAGGTCCTTTGTCAATTCTTGGTTGCATTGGACAAACAGCTCCAATATCTTTTGTGGATTATCCACTCCGTTCAGCAATTTGTCGAAACTGGCGGCCCGATTACCGTTTTTCGGTGTTTGGGCTATAATTCGGAGCAGTTCTTCCATCCGGATCGGTTTATAGATGCAATCCGTAAAGCCGTCCTTGCGAAAATCGTCTTTCGTCTTGTCCTCTCTGGCGGTCATGGCTACAATGGGAATGGACCTGGAATTCCCTATGTTGCTTTTCCGCATCAGCGTCAATACCTTGAAACCGTCAAATTCTCCCATCTGGATGTCCGTCAGAAGCAGGTCATAGCGGTTGGAACGCATGAGGCTTACGAGTTCCGCCATATTGGAGCAGACATCGCATTGGACATCATGCTGTCTTAACCGTTCCCGTAACGTGACAAGTTGCAACCGTTCGTCATCAACCGCCAGCACTCTCGTTCCGGCATACGAAGTTCTCCAGATGGTCACATTTTCTTTTGTTCCGGTTGTTCCAGTTGCAGACAAGGGAGGATTGGGTAACTCATGGGCTGCTTCCAATGGAATGACAACTTTGACGGACGTACCCTTGCCTTCTATGCTCTGCACGGTTATTTCTCCTCCCAACAGTGCTGTCAGCTTTTGGACAATGCACATTCCCAGACCGAGCCCGTTGGTGTTCATGCCGCTTAACTTGCACTCATAGGGTATGAATATCCGGTTCACCTCTTCGGGTGACATGCCGATGCCTGTATCTTCGACAAGGACGTTCAACTTCCCGCCGTCATACTCGCAACGCAACGTAACGCTTCCCGTTTTTGTGAATTTGACGGCATTGTTCAGCAGGTTGGAGACAATGCGGTTCAGTTTTACGGAATCGCCCTTGACCGTCTTGTCACAACCGTTCATGTCGCGGATGAAGAGCAGCTCCTTGCCGGATGCTATTTGAGCGTGTATGCCCGCAACTTCATCGAGGAGTTGTCCGAGGTGGAAAGCTTTCCGCTCCACCTTTTCTTTCCCTTGGTTCAGACGGCTGAAGTCCAGCAGGCTGTTGATGAGTTGCAGGATGCCCGAACAGGCCTGGCGGATGTTTCCGGCACGCCGGTTCTCGCCGCTGTCCGTTGTCTGTATCATTTCCGCATTGTTGTCTATCACCCCGAGCGGGGCTTTGATGTCGTGCGAAATGGAGTAAATCATCCTTTCACGTTCCGCCAGCAACCGTTTGATGTCCTCGTTGGCTTTTGCCAATTTTCGTTCCGCTTTCTTCCGGCGCAGAAGACTCCAGTGCAACACCATACAGCTTAATGAGAATATCACCAAGGCGGCTATCAGCAGGTTTACGGTCTTTTCATAGGTTTCGTTCCGCATTCTCTGATTGTTCCGTGCCTTTTCCGCCATTTGGTTCTCCGACTCATCCCACAATGCTTTGACGAACAGTTCCAGCTGCCTGTTCAGTTCAGCATTGCAAACTGTCAGGCTGTCCGTAAGTTCCTTGAGCTGTTCCTTATAGGCATTCTGCTTCTGTACCACATCCTTGTCCAAAGTATAAAGCATGGAGGACGTGGCGACCGGCTGTCTTTTCTTCTTTTTCATGAAACTGAACAGCCCGCCTTTCTTTTTTTGCTCGTTGTTGGTCGCCGCCCGTGTGATGGTGGGCAGGCGTTTCAGTAATTCCTGATTGACGGAATCCTGCTTGTCCATTGTTTCCATGATGCTTCTCAACAGTTCTTCTTTCCGGCTGAAAAGTTGCCTTACCGTATCGATGGGAGATTCCGGGGTAGTTTCCTTATACCTTTCCTCAAACAGGGCAAGGGTCGAATCGAGCTGTATCCGTTTGGCGTGGTACTGTTCGTAATCGTATTCGTCCCATTCCATGACATTTTCACCCAACAAGGTCAGTTTGGTGAGCTTGTAGTGGATGGAATGGATGGCACTGCGCACTTCCTCAATCTTATGGGTTTCCTCTTGGGACGCATCCATGCTTCGGTTCCATTGACGGATGACATGGCTCACCAGTCCCAAAGTTATAAGCAGGGAAGCATACCCGGCGACTATTTGAACGGCAAGCATCGTGATGGAATGAATCTTCTTCATCGTTTAGCGAGTATTTGATTTCTGTCCGCAAAAATACTAATTTTCTGTAACTTATGATGCGGATAATGCATGACATCCTTAAAGGACAGGAACATTTTCTCTCTTGCGTGAAATATAAAACCGGTATTCTTCATGTATATCCGGTATCCGGCAGGAACAAATTGCAATAATCAGCCATCCGCCTGAAGTTTTTTAATCCAAAACGCCTTCTGTTTCAATCAAATTCGCTATTTTTGTATGAAAGTCAGACTTTCTAAAACCGAGACACGTTTTTCAACTTAATAATAGTTACGTTATGAAAAAGTACATTACGGAAATGATTGGAACCATGGTTCTGGTTTTAATGGGATGCGGCAGCGCGGTTTTTGCCGGCAGTATGGCAGGAACAGTAGGTGCCGGAGTAGGAACGATAGGTGTGGCTTTGGCCTTTGGCCTGTCAGTAGTTGCCATGGCGTATGCCATAGGCGGAGTGTCGGGATGTCATATCAATCCTGCCATCACTTTGGGAGTATTCTTGTCCGGAAGGATGAGCGGCAAGGATGCAGGGATGTATATGGTGTTTCAAACAATCGGAGCCATCATCGGTTCTGCAGTCCTCTATGCACTGGTATCTACCGGAGCACACGGTGGACCGACCGCAACCGGTTCCAACAGCTTCGGAGAAGGTATGATGCTGCAGGCATTCATTGCGGAGGCCGTGTTTACGTTTATCTTCGTACTGGTGGTGCTTGGCTCTACGGACGAAAAAAAAGGTGCGGGCAATTTGGCGGGGCTGGCTATCGGCTTGACACTGGTACTCGTGCATATCGTATGTATTCCCATTACCGGAACATCGGTGAATCCGGCACGCAGTATCGGTCCGGCACTGTTCCAGGGAGGTGAAGCCTTGTCACAATTGTGGCTGTTTATCGTCGCGCCGTTTGTGGGAGCCTTCTTGAGTTCCATCGTATGGAGAATAATTGCAAGTGACAAATGACATCTGTAAACAAATGATTAATTGATTCTATGGTCGGATTTATTATATGGCTGGCCGGTTTGATACTAACTGTCAGAACGGCTTTGGAAATTTGGAAACTGAATGTCGATGCGGTAAAGAAATTGTTGGCAATCATCCTAATTGTGCTGACATCGTGGATCGGGCTGGCATTCTATTATTTCTATGGGAAGGAAAGAATGGACGGTTGGCTCAGATGACGTTCCTTTATAAATAAATATGCCCTGAGCGCTGCCTGCCGATACGGACAGGGTGTTTCAGGGCATGTTTTTTGCATGGCAATGATACACAAAAGCTTGCGTGAGGCTGTTCAATTCAGTTTATTTTTCCTATTTTTGCACATATGAAAACAGAGACGGACCATATGCCCCATCCCACTTCCACTGACAGGATTCTGCTTCCCAACGCCTTGTTGCTTGGGGAGGTGGAGAAGATATTGGCGGACGGACGGTCGGTCATGTTGAGGGCGACGGGAAACAGTATGCTCCCCTTCATTGTCGGAGGGCGTGACAGTGTGCTTGTCAGGCGGCCGTCAGAAATGCGGCCATTACAGGTAGGGCAGATTGCCTTGGCGCACTTGCCCGACAGCCGGTATGTGCTACACCGTATTGTACACATTGACGGGACGGAGATCGTGCTGATGGGTGACGGCAATCTTCGGGAAACGGAAAGTTGCCGGCTTTCCGGTATCGTGGGGGTCGTCACAAAAATCGTCCGCAACGGCCGTTATGTGGATAGCGACGCAAGGCTTGAGCGTCGCAAGGCGGAGGTTTGGGGCAGGCTGCTCCCCGTCCGCCGGTACCTGTTGTACTTATACAGATGGATATGGAAAAGATGACAAGGATGCGTGTCAGTGAAGGAATGCGGTGGTTGTGGAACACTTCGCAGGGGTACCGCTGCCTCATTTTACTGGATGTTCTCTCCGGAACGCTCCGTATCGGTGTGTCCCTCACATTCGTTTGGCTCTGTAAATATCTGATAGACATCGCCACGCATCAGAAAGATGGAAACATACCGGTGGGACTGGCGGCCATAACGGGCTGTATTGTCTTACAGTTGTTGTTGTCTTCGCTTGTCAGCCGTCTCTATGCCCATACGGAAATCAGCCTGCGTAACAGGCTACGGCAGGGACTGCTCGAACATATCCTGAGAAGCCGTTGGACAGGACGTGAAACATTCCATTCCGGTGACATGCTCAACCGCATGGAAGAGGATGTATGTACCGTAACGAATCTGCTGGCGGGTTCCATTCCTTCAGTGGGTATTACATTTTTCCAATTGGTCGGCGCTGCGCTGTTCCTGGCTTGCCTTGACCTGAGGCTGGCTCTTGTCATCCTGCTCATCATGCCGCTGGCGTTGTTGTTCAGCAAACTCTATATGAAGCGGATGCGGCATTTGACACGTGAGATACGGGCTACGGACAGCCGGGTGCAGAGTCATTTGCAGGAAAATTTGCAGCACCGCACGCTGATTTCCACCTTGGAATACACTTCAATGGTTGCGGACACGATGTCCGTTCTCCAGTCTGAACTGAAACGGCTGGTGATGCGGCGCAATTCATTTTCCATCTTTTCCGGTTTCATGGTCCAGGCAGGGTTCGCCTTCGGCTATGTCACTGCTTTTACATGGGGCGTATATGGACTGGCTACCGGCACGGTGACATTCGGTATGCTGACCGCCTTCCTGCAATTGGTGGCGCAGGTGCAACGTCCCGTCGTGGAACTGAGCCGGCAGCTTCCGGCATTCATCAATGCGCTAACTTCCATAGAAAGGATAGACGAACTTACCTCCATGCCGTTGGAAGAACAAGGCGAGCCCGTTGTCTTGAAAGACAAGGCCGGTATCCGCCTGAATAATGTAACCTTTGCCTATCCTGATGGGAAGCGTAAGGTGATAGAACGTTTCACGCATGATTTCAAGCCGGGAAGTCTGACTGCCGTACTCGGGGAGACCGGCAGCGGAAAAAGCACGTTGGTACGGTTGGTATTGGCTTTGTTGCAACCCGACGGGGGAGATATTGTATTATACGATAAAAGCCGGTCCGTAGCGGCCTCCCCGCTGACACGTGGAAATTTCGCATATGTCCCGCAAGGGAATACGCTTGTCAGCGGCACGCTGCGCGACAACCTGCTGTTAGGCAATCCCGAAGCGACTGACGGACAAATGTATGAAGCCCTGCATACGGCGGCAGCCGATTTTGTCCGTGAGTTGCCGCAAGGACTGGAAACGCCCTGCGGTGAAATGGGAGCAGGGCTGAGCGAGGGGCAGGCACAGCGCATCGCCATCGCCCGGGGGCTTCTGAGGCCCGGCAGCATTGTTCTGTTGGATGAACCGACCTCTTCGCTCGATCCGGATACGGAACGGATACTCTTGGAACGGCTTTCACATGCCATTCAGGACAAAACCTTTGTCATCATCACTCATCAGGAGCAGACCGCAGGGCTCTGTGATACCGTCATTCGGATGAAACGGCAGCCTTCTTATTTTATTATGCCATAACGTCGTTTTGTGGCATTGTCGAACACGTCTGTTTCTCTAAGGAAATCCATTACACGCTCCCGGTCTTCTTCAGTCAGGCAACCTTTCATCTTGCCATCCCCGCTTACAATCTTCAACTTGGGTATCTCGAATATATCGGAACAGTCCAGCCAACTGTCATAACTCAAGATATGACGGTAGTCACGCAGTAAAAGGGGGTATTGGCAGTCCAACAACTCCTGCGAGCGTTTCAACGGATCTATTTCTGAATTTATAAGCAAGGCTCCTACTGCAACGCCTTCCGGGGTGAACCCGATTATGACGACAAATTTCAGCCTGTCCTTATATCCGTCTTTCAGAATCAGACCGTCTTCCTCATCAAGCGGCACATAAATAATGTCTCCAATTTTCATTGAAGACATATCTGTTTTTTCTCTATCGGCAATCATTGCCTTTAGCTTGCTTAAAGCACCGGTCTTATCATCCATGGCTAACAGGAAAGGGCATTTTTCACAATCTGTTTCTCTCTTATATAGTCAACCATCGTTTCAGTGGCATTTCCGGCACGGGCAATATCAATGATTGTGATGAAGTTTTTTTGGGGGTCATCTTTGATCCGCATATTCGCTTCCTCCCATGCCGAATCATGCGACAAATCCGACAGGTCATAAGGATCCGCATCCTTATATTTGGCTATCGCAGCGTCCAGGCACTTCTTATTCGCACCGGATACATAATCCATATCGGGCTGCATGGAAGTATAGGCTTTTTTATCACGCACTTCTATACCGGAAAGGAAATCTTCAAAATCACCTTCCAGGGGCTTTCCTTCGGCAATCTGCAAGGCCTTATAAGTATATGTCGGAACCGGACCGTGTTTGACGGCTCTAAAAGATTCATCAACGAGCACCTTGCCATATCTGACCAAATGGTCTTGCTGGGCAAAATATAGTATCTTGAACAATTTGATATAATCAACCCCGTCCGGAAAGCTCTGCATAATGTAGAGTATCACAGCTTTTATTTTGGCTATTTGAATAGGAGTTTTCATATCGGGTACATTTTTCCGAATACAAAGGTACAACAATTATTCCGATAATGGTTTTCATTAACATGAAAAAATATTCTTTCGCCATTATTTTGACTGCCGATAAACATATACAAGCTTCAAAATCCCTTTATGGCCACAAATTAAAAGCAGGGAAGCACAAGGTCTTATCCTTGACTCCCCTGCTGACGGAAGCGGCTCCATTGCCTCATGTGCAGTCAGACTGCTATATATAAACTGGTTTGGACGTTGAGATGAAATTGTGGCCTGTATGCCGCTTCCCTTTCTATATAGTTCTTTATCGGAATTTTCAGAATCCATATCCAAACCACGCTTGGCTTGGATATGGATAAACAAACAAAACAAACAATAAAGCGGATTTAATTCGTACAACCGGAAATATCGCATTCCACGGCTGTGGTATGAATCCGCTATGGGTTAATTTTGTTCTGATAGTGTATCTGTCTGTGGCTTATATGAGTCTTGCCGGACATACGCCGGCAGAGCCTTTCATCAATAGCCGGGGTTTTGTGCAAGCGATGGAAGTCTGTCTATCTCACACTGCGGGACAGGCATGAGAAGCTCATGCTCTTTGCACCCCGATACGGTCCGGGCCTGCCCCGTCCGTTTCAGCATGAGCCAATACCCCCAGTCTTGTTTCTTCGCTTTCCATTCGGCTGACAGGGCCGCCTTGTCTTCAGTGGTTTCCGCTTGCGCTTCCTTAAGCAGCAATGCCGTCTTTTCGGAGGTGTAATTGGGAATTTTTTCACCAAAGAGACGATATATCTCAGGGGTAAAATGTTCATCTACTGCGATGTAAAAATCAGGTTGGCAATCCTGAAGTATGTATGCCGCTTCTTCCTTAAAGCCCAAGCTCAAAAGTATCTCGGCACGGAGAGCTTTGACGGCCTCTATCGTGATACGTCCTTCACCTTCCGGCAAGAAATCTATGCTTTGCAAGATCCCTTCCAACTCAGAGCAGAGAACCTGTGTTGAGTATATGGGCGACTGCCGAATTTCATCGTAGTTGTCAGGATCATCGGGTATGGTGACGTAGGGGACATTACCCCATAACTGTGACAGGCTGTAGTAAACCAAACATCTCAACGCTTTGGCCTCGTTGACATAGGCGGCACGCTTATATTCTTCTATGTTAAAGCCATCCGTGGTTTCAAGTTTGTCTATCACCATATTGGCCAAACTGATTGTCCGGTAAGCCGCTTTCCACGCCTCGGATACCCTGCCGTCGGATGGAGCAATGGTTGGTGTCCAGTGACTAAGGGGGGAGAAACGATGCGTGTCAAAGTTCGGTCGGTCTGAAAATATCTGATTGCTTTGGTTTTCAAAGCGTTAGAACGGGGTAGGAGTGAGCTGGGTGGAAAAACGAAGCGTTTACATCGCTTTACATCGAGCTTACATTTGAACCTTGTTTGAACACCGTTCAAATGAATCTCTTTACATTAGGAGTGGAGTAGGGGAGAATTCAGGCAGTATGGTATTATTTCACTCCGATGCTTTGCCCAGGCCATACTTCCATATACAAAGATAACCAAATGGTGTAATTTATGCAAGTGGAGTAGGGGAGCGCTTCGCTTCTCTCCTATTTTTATTTATTAAAATTATTCCATATAGCTGATATTTGGTATATTTGCAGTGAAATAAATACTATATATCATGAGTAAAGTTATCCATGTACATTTGATTTTTGAGAAAAAGAACATCTACTTTGGTAGTATATCGGCCATTTTTGAAACTCTGACGGAGAAACAGGTCGGAATCACTAAGAGTAGTCTTTTACATGCTGGACTGGTTGATGACATTGCCAAATACACGAAACGTGCAATGATTATTCAGTCTCGCTTGATAACATGTACCAGAAAGGGATAAAATGCCTTAGAACGCAATTAAAAGCCGCAAAAGCGGCTTTTTTTGCCCTTATAAGTGTCAAACTATGATGGAAGGCTGTATTTATCCGTTTGAACGCTTTGAACGTCTTAAAAAGTGGAAAGGTTATTCACTTGCTTATTCATTTGGTTATTCATTTAAGCTATTACAAAAACGAAATGTTTTGATTGCTTATTCATTTGGTTATTCATTTTTGTGCCTATTTTGTTCTAATAAAACGGGGAAATATCTTTTTTTTATTTGGTATTCATCGGTTTTTATAATATTGTAGGGGGTAAATTGTATATAGATAATATTTATTTACTCCCCTGTATTTTTATATATTCTGCTGTAAAATAGTGATTTAACTGTTTTTACCTCCCTTTCCCCATAAAACACGTTTTAGATGGCATTGGCAACCGTAGAATCGCTTGCATCCGAAACACGCCCCGACTTGTCCTGTTTAAGTTGTGTAATTGTCTGTTTGAGCATCCCTATTTCCTCTGCCATTTCTCGAATGGTGGAGTCTTTTTCCCTTAAAACATCCAGAAGCTCCCTAAAATTATTGTTAGCTGTTTCTGGAGGAGCTGTTTCCGTTACTACTGGTGTAATTTTTTCGGCTTCTATATCTTTTAAAAGAAAGTCGTCGATTGATATTCTAAAAAACTTAGATATTTCACATAACAAACTCAATTTAGGTTCTGTATTACCCAGTTCATAGTTTGACATTGTACCTTTTTTGATGCCCAGAAACTCAAATTCATCTAATTTAAGTCCCCTACTCTCCCTTAGATATCTAAGATTCTTAGAAAAAACGCTCATAAATCTAAATTATTTGGATTAACACTTTGTTGTCTAAGAAACTTAGACTATATTTGCCACGTGATTAAAGTTTAAACACGCCCCAAAGCTACAAAAAAGGCTTGAGGTAACAATGAGAATTTAAAAAGAAGCAAAATGGAAGTAAAATTTAAAAAGGGACAAAGTGTGAGAATCACCAAGAGAAATGGTGAGATCATTGATGGTATAGTTCGTGACTGGGATTATAACATTTGTACGTTCGTGCGGGAATATAATATCGATTATATGAAAAATGGTCAGGTTTGGACTGTAATATGTGTTCCGGAGGATGCGATAAAGGAGCTTTAATAATTTTCTCGGGCAGTTAGTTCAGCTGGTAGAACAAACTAAACTCCTATAATGGAGAGGTTATGGTCCGCGGTTCGAATCCGCGACTGCCCACTACGATAATTTAAATATTAGATAGTATGAAAGAACGAATAGTTGTAGAATACGGTGAGGTGAATAAAATTGCCGAACTGATGGGCTGTACAAACGTGATGGTGAGTCATGCGCTTGCCTTCCGTAAGAACAGCAAACTGGCCCGTTCCATTCGTAAGCTCGCCATTGAGCGCGGTGGATCCAAAGTAGGTGGTAATCCTCAAAATACAAGTAGCCATGAAAAATGATTTGATGACATTGTTCAGCGACCAGCTGCACTGGTTTGCTCGTCTGAAACGAAAACAGCGCTTTTGCGTGCTTTACTTCTGTATGAGTTTCGGGATCCTGCTCTCTATTTTTTTTATTAATCCGCTGCTGGAACTTCTCGTAGTGTTGAATTTCGGGATCTCCGTGCGGCTGCTGAAGAAGCATGTCCCTTTGAATGATTTAGAGGATTGATAATCAAGCTGGGAGATGGAATACTTTGATAATATATTGTGTGTAACTTACAAAGAGTTGCTGGATATAATGCCCAAAGGCACTTTGAATAGCCAGCTGTCCCGAGAAAAACTGGATGTCGTTTCCCGTGGCGGTGGTGAAAATAATCCGGCTCTGTATGCCTATTCCTCCCTTCCCGAGAAATACAAGAAACGTTGGGTTGAGCGTCATGGCGAACCCGAGAAACAAATGAGACAGGAAATGATCCGTAACATAGTGAAGAAAGACGAGAAGGCCGAGAACTTTTTCGAGGATTACCGTTACGACAAGAACGGTGAGATGGTCGCTCTTCCCGAGGATGTGAAGAAGGAATACACCTGGAACGCTTCGGTGCTGAACGCGTTGATGGAAGAGTTCAAACGCTTGAGTTCATCCAATAACAAGCTGACCGGTTTCCGCCGTAACCTTTGGGAACTTCTGCTTGTCACGAGTGAGGAATGGCGTCCGGTGTACGGGCACAGTCTTCCGGGCAGTGTGGGGCGTTTGAAAGCCCTGATAAACAAGTTCCGTCCCGACAACTACGGTGTGCTTGTGAGCGGTAAATACGGCAACAGCAACACGCTGAAGATCGAGGAGGACGGCGGGCGTTACCTTGTAGCATTGAAACGCAGCCGCGTTCCGGTTTATACTGACATGGAGATCTTCGAGGAGTACAACCGTGTCGCTCCGGAACGTGGCTGGAAGCCCCTGAAGAGTCCCCGCAGCCTCCGCGAATGGTTCAACAGCCCGCGTGTCGAACCTCTGTGGTACGATGCCGTTTATGGGGAAATGAAGGCACACCAGCGTTATGACCGCAAGCACCGGACCATCCTTCCGGGCCGTCGTGACAGCCTCTGGTATGGCGACGGCACGAAGCTGAACCTCTACTATCGTGACGAGAACGGAAACAAGTGCACTACAAGCGTGTACGAGGTGGTGGATGCCTATAGTGAAGTCCTGCTCGGTTATTACATCAGCGACAACGAGGACTATATCGCCCAGTACCATGCTTTCCGCATGGCTATCCAGACGAGCCGGCACAAACCCTACGAGATCGTGTGCGACAACCAGGGCGGTCATAAGAAGAACGCGGCGCTGGGCCTTTTCTCGAAGATCAGCCGTATCCACCGCCCGACAGCTCCGTATAATGGCGAATCTAAGACGATTGAGAACATTTTCTACCGCTTCCAGAGCCAGGTATTGAAGAAACGTTTCGGTTTCACCGGGCAGAATATTACGGCAAAGAGAGATACAAGCCGTCCGAATTTGGAATTCATCAACGCGAACATCGACTCCCTCCCCACATTGGAGGAACTGAAGGAACAGTATGCCGCCGCCCGTGAGCAGTGGAATTCAATGAAACACCCTGCCACCGGCATCTCCCGGATTGAGATGTACAATACCAGCGTGAACGAGGCTACCGATGCGGTAAGTGTGTCGGATATGGTGGAGATGTTCTGGTACACGACCGAGAAACCGTCGCTGTTCACCGCCAACGGTATCGAGATCACGGTACAGGGAAAGAAATACCCTTACGAGGTTTTCTCCGCCCCCGGTGAGCCTGATCTGGAATGGCGCCGACGTAACACCTACAAGAAGTTCTATGTCCAGTACGATCCTTATGACATGAGCAGCGTACGTCTGCTGTACAAGGATAAGGGCGGAGCGATGCGCTTTGAGTGTGTGGCTTCGTTCCCGCTGATGATCCACCGTGCCCAGCAGGAGCAGACGGAAGCCGAGAAACGTTTCATCCGCGCCCAGCAGGAGGCCGTCATCAACGAGCGTATAAACCGCCAGGTCGTTGCCAAGGACATCGAGTACGAACATGGTGTCGCACCGGAACAGAACGGTCTGCGTACCCCTGACCTGAAAGGTCTCGGAAAGGAGGCGCAACGCCAGATTGACCGTCGCACAAGAAAATACAGCCAGCCGGCCCGTCCTTCCATCGGCCGAGACATGAAAGTCATCAGCAACGTGACATGGGACAGCTTTGAGAAGAAGGAAGTGAGCATCCGCGAGGTGGTCGGGAAATTATAAGGAACAGATTTATAACAAGATAAAAAATATTGATTATGGAAATTACAATGAAAGAAAAGGACGCCATCAGTGAAAGCCTCCGGGCTTACGTGGCGAAATACCCGAGCCAGACGAAGGCTGCTGGCAGCCTGAAGGGGGTTAGTGTAGGTACTGTTAGCAATATCCTGAATGGCCGTTATGAGAATATCAGCGACGAGATGTTCCGTAATGTCGCCTCGCAGGTCGGTGGTGTAAGCGCTACCGGCTGGCAGATCGTGGAGACCGGTGCTTACCAGGAGATCACGGCTGTACTCTCCGATGCGCAGCGCTGGCGCAATGTTACCTGGGTGACCGGCGAGGCCGGTTGTGGCAAGAGTACCACCGCCCGTGTTTACCTCCAGGAGCATAAGGAGGTTTTCTATATCCTCTGCTCTGAGGACATGAAGAAAGGTGACTTTGTCCGCGAGATCGCCCGTACGGTCGGAATCCGGACCGAAGGGTATAATATCCGTGAGGTGTGGGGGCTTATATTGGATGACATCATCCAGATGGACGCGCCCCTGCTGGTGTTCGACGAGGCGGACAAGCTGACCGAACCGGTGTTCCACTATTTCATCAGCCTGTACAACAAGCTGGAGGAGAAATGCGGTGTCGTGTTCTTGAGTACCGATTATATTGCCAAGCGCATCAGCAACGGCTTGCGGTACCAGAAGCCCGGCTACAAGGAGTTCTACAGCCGTATCGGACGGAAATTTTATGAGTTGGAGCCTACGGACGTGAACGACGTGTTTGCGATCTGTTCCGCCAACGGTGTGACTGACAGGAAAGACATCGATAAGGTGATAAAGGAGGCTTCGACATGTGACTTTGATTTGCGGCGTGTGAGGAAGTCCATTCACAAGGTGAAACGCATGACGGGGGAATGACCCCCGTTCAAATACCGTTCAAACGTAATTTTAAGGATATGGAAAACAAATTTGAATACTTAAAGATCGACGGTCGCGAGCAGCTTCCCGCTCCCTGGAGCGATTACCCAGTCTTGAGGGAATACGAGACGGTGACCGTTTACCGGAATGGTCGCGACTACCTGGACGCCCTTGTGGGACAGCAGGACGGCTGGTGGGTTGCCGGCGTTCACATGGAGGTGGGCGGTTCCGGCGGTGGTTTCAACCCGGGACGTAAATGGGGACAGTTTGCCACCCGTGAGAATGCCCTTTTGTGGGCACTCGGCAGGATGCTCTGCCACGAGAAACTGCGGGGTGCCGCACGGCAGGCCGTACTTGACCGAATTGACAATATCCGACAACTAACACTGTTCTGACCATGGAAGAAGAGAAAAAGGATAATAAAAAAGCGGGCATGAGACGTGCCTTGAATGTCAGGGACATCCTGAACAAGAAGTATGACGTATTCCCTTTCGAAGGGAAATGGAAGGATGCCTTCGACACTCCGGAAGTCCGGGGCTGCTGGTTCGTGTGGGGCAACAGCGGTAACGGTAAGACCTCTTTCGTGATGCAGCTCTGCAAGGAACTTTGCAAGTATGACCGTGTGGCGTTCAACTCCCTGGAGGAAGGAACTTCTCTGACAGTCCAGAATAACCTGCGGCGCTTTGGTATGGCCGAGGTAAGCCGCCATTTGGCGTTCATCAAGGAGGACATCCCCACCTTGAAGATCAGGCTCCGGCGTCATAAGAGTTTCAACATCGTGATCATTGACAGCTTCCAATACACACAGATGACGTATCGTGACTATATCCAGCTGAAGGAGGAGTTTCCGGACAAGCTGTTTGTTTTCATCAGCCATGCCCGTGGCAAGAATCCTAAAGGTGATGCGGCCACGAGCGTGATGTATGATGCCGACCTGAAGATATGGGTAGAGGGCTACGTCGCCTTCAGTAAGGGACGTTATCAGGGGGCCACTGGTGAATACACAATCTGGGAGAAGGGCGCCTATGACTATTGGAATGTGGCGGGACCGAAACAGAAAGGAGGCCAGGCATGAGCAGGATAAAGAAACAGCTGGAGATTTGTCCTCCCGCCTATATGTGTAAGGGGCCTAACCGTGAGAACTTCGTCAGTACCGGCCACAAGTGTGGTTACTGCAAGGGCAACGGCTGGTTCTGGGGAACGGAAGAGGGCAGCCGCGAGGACGTGCATGTATCCTGCCCGGTGTGTGGCGGCAGCGGTGAGCTGGATGCGATTATAACAGTGGACTGGAAACCTTCAAGCAAGTGAGCCATGAGAAAGGAGTATTACAACTACGTTGTGAAGCTGCCCGTTCTGCTTCATGAACTGTTCCGCGGGAAGGTTGCCGACTATCATTTTTCCGACATGACGGTAGTGATGAACCACCTGGTGAAGTCCTACATCCGCATGACGGATGGTGGCAGGGTCTCCACGGCCACCCGGCGCATCCTCCTCTGCATGGATCGTATTCCGGACATGTCGTTCTTCTTCCGCCGTCAGGAGAAGTCGGTGCTGTTCTTCGAGATGGATCCGGCCGTTGCCGGCAGCCTGCAGCGTGCCATCATCGCTGGCGGCTGGGGCAACCGCCAGCGTCTTGTCGTCCGCCTGGTGTGCGCCTTCTGCTGCGGTGCCGGTGTGACATTGAACAACCTTTCGATGGAGCTTGCCTCCGAAGAGGTGTTCCGCCGTCCTGAAGGCTACCTCATACATACCTACGTGAGCAATTACCAGTACGTGTTCCTGAAGGAGACGGCCGCTGCCCAGCGCATGAGCGTGGAGGGTATGCTGACGGCTGCTGCTGAACTGCTGGTGGGAACGGATGACGAAGGTTCCGGATACCATATTCCGGAGAGTCTCGGCCGTATCGCTGACCGCGTGTTCGAGGTGAGGGGCAGCACGCTGAAGGACTTCCGCCGGCAGTGTCTGGTGAGCATCCGCACGAACACTATCGGTCCGGACCGTATCGCCTCCTTCATGGAAAAGCACGGCATCGCCTCCGCCCGTGAGTTCCTGCGCCGCGTGGTCCTCTTCTTTCTGGAGGCACGGTATCTGATTTACCGTAAGGAGGTAGAACTTGATGAGGATGACCTTCCGGAGGAGGAAGAGACGGATTGGGAGGAAACTATGTACAGCCAGTATCAAAAAAGAGATTTCGCGATTTCAACATATAATTATTAACCATTAAAATTTAACAGAAATGATTACAGAAAAACAGAAAGAGGCAGTAAAGGAACTCTGCCAATACGTGGATAACTTTTGTAAGGAAAACGATCTTAGTGCCTTTATGAGCGTTGCGGCCAGTGAGGACCATCCAGACGGGCTTGAGCAGATAGCCGGCTCAATCATTACCGGCAAGACTGAACATATTGTCGGCTCTATTTCCGGGGTTGTCAAAGCGAATAAGAATGTCTATATGTTGCTTTCCGTGGGACTTATGCAGGCCTACACGAGAAAGGCTGACATTAATACTATTCCGTTCGGTGAAAATTTGAATATGAACTGATGAATGCAGCATAAACAGCTATGAGTGAAAATAACAACAAGCAGAAACGTAAACGTGTCTGTCCGCATTGCGGCCGAAAGTTGTGGATGCGTGAGTTCTATCCGTTGAAGAATGGGGGACGGAGTTCTTGGTGTCATGAATGTGTGCTGGTGTACAAGCGTGAACAGTACCGCAAGCACCGGAAGGTTGCTGACGGTACTTTCATGCACCGGACACTGGGACGGCTCGTCGAGCATAAGGGATATTCCACCCGTATCTTTTGGAACGGTAATATGCTTTCCATCATGCGTCGCCACTATCACAATACCCTCAACCGGGAGCTGGCTGAAATGCTCGGTGTTTCCGAACGCAGCGTCACCCGGAAGGCCCGAGAGATGGGACTGGAAAAGGACAAAGGTTTTGTAGCCTCCCTTAGCCGGGAACATTTGTTGCTGGCAAACGCGAGAAGCAAGGAACTGGGATATCCGGGCGGCTTCACCAAGGGGATGAAGTTTCGGGGAAACCAGTACACCGGGAGGATAAGAGTTGAATAACATACAGCACGGTCAATATTATGAGTAAAAAAATGCTAATTGTGGTCACCGCAGTTGGTGTCCGTAAAGTAGTGGAAAAATGGCTCTGTGAGAATATGACTTGCGAGCTGGTTGTGTCACGTAACGCACGCCATGAGTGTTGTGTGGAAGTCATCTATGATAGCGGAAACCCTTCGGTTTTGCGTACTCTTCTACGCTCTGCCGTGGGTGAAATCATAGAGTTGTGCTGATGTGGTATGAATAGTTTGAGTTAATGAAAATCTGAATAGAATGGGCATACTTGAATTTTTCGACCAGTATAAGTGTACAAAAAATGAAAAAGAGCATCTTCTTGATTATTTGTGTACTATCAGAGTAAAGAGAGTGATTAAGGAAATCAATGACCTTAAAATAAACAAAAAAACAGTATAGCCATGCAGATAGACATCAACAGCCGCAAGCAGTTAAATAAACCCGAGAATTATGCGGCGTTTTACAGCCTTTTGAACCGCCTTCCGACATCGGATCGTGACGCACTGAAGGAAAGCATCGTTTCCCAGTACACGGAGGGACGTACCACGAGTCTGCGTGACATGACACTGAAGGAATACAGTGCCGCCGTGTCCGCCATGCAGAAGCTGGTACCGCCCACTTATCAGGAACAGCTCCGGAAGATTCTCCGTCAGAAGCGTTCCGCGGTACTGCACCAGATGCAGCTGCTGGGTATCGATACGGCCGACTGGGACCGGGTGAACGCCTTCTGCCGGGACAGCCGTATCGCCGGCAAGGAGTTCCGTGAACTTGACTGTGAGGCGTTGGACACGTTGCAGGTGAAGCTGCGTGCCATCCGCCGTAAACGTGAGAATAAACAACAATAGCAACCATTTAATTTTTTAGCTATGGATTTGAAAGAACAATTAAAAAGCCTGTCCGCCCAGGACAGGAAGGAGCTTTTGAAACAGCTCCAGCAGGAAGAGAAGGAAAGCAAGCGTAACCGGCGCGATGCCTATGAGGGCCTCCGTGCGCAGTTCATGCTTGAAGTGAAGAACCGGCTGCTCCCGGTTGTGGATGACGTGAAGGCGTTCCGCGACTGGGTGGAGAAAGAGGCCGCCGCCTTCCGTGCGGTGATGCGTGAATACGGCCAGCTGCGTAAGGACGAGCAGGCGAGCTTCACCATCGTGGACGGTGACATGAAGCTGGAGGTGAGGAGCAACAAGGTGAAGAGTTTCGACGAGCGTGCCGACCTTGCCGCCGAACGCCTGGTGGATTACCTGAAGCGCTACGCCATGGGGCGCGAGCTGGGTACCGACGACCCGATGTACCAGCTCGGCATGACCATGATCGAGCGCAACCGCCAGGGCGATCTGGACTACAAGTCCGTGAGTAAGCTGTACGAGCTCGAGGACCGTTTCGACAGCGAGTACACGGAGATCATGGACCTCTTCCGTGAGAGCAACGTGGTGTACAAGACCGCGGTGAACTACTATTTCCACAAACGTGACGAAAACGGTGTCTGGCACCGTATCGAACCCTCATTCTGCCGGTTGTAGTCATGGAGAAGACGAAGAACATCGCGCCGCACGTCATGGCCTGCAAGCGTTGTGAAGGCAAGGGACGTATCTTTTACCTGGACCAGGGAGGAGCTCCTTTATCCGCAAAATGTCCGGTCTGTAATGGCAGCGGGCGGGTGAAGGTACAGAGCAAGGTGATCACCCGCATCGAGCCGTTTGTTCCGGGTGAGGATGACACCGAACTGATGACCATGTGATTTTGTTCACACTCTAAACAGAAAAACGCCGCATTCATACACGATGCGGCGTTTTTTTATTAACATCCCCGGTTAAATGCCTAATTTTGCAGCATATACCTGAACTTATGGCTAAAGGACGAGACAAAAAACTGATAGAACTCCGTGATGAAGCCCTGTGCCGCCGTTACTATTACTGGACGGAGGTGCAGCGCCTGCGTTTTGATGATGCCCTGAAAGTGTTGTCCCGCCAGGAGTTTTTCATTTCCGAGGAGCGGATCATGTCCATTATCCGGTGCAAGTGCCGGGAGCTGAAGGACTTGGAGGTGAAGCCCGTCCCAAAGGTTAAGAAACCCCGCCTGACAGCCGTCCAGCTTTCCCTGTTCACGGGGGAATGAACCTTCCCCTTACTGCATGGCCGACTCGTCATGCAGCGTGAAAGAATAAACCGTCTCGTACACCTTGATGTTTCCCGGCAGCGAATAGTCCCGGCTCTTTACCCTGACCAGCGGGCTGGTCTCTTCCGTGCACTGGAACTCCTGCAAGGCTTTGTACAGCTCTTTGGCCTTCAGCTGCCGTTCCCTTACCTTGTCATAGGTTCCGGAGGTGTAGTGGGTGTCATCGTAGCAGTCAATGGCCAGTCGTATGGTGATGAGTGACTCGCTTTTCTGTACCCCGTAACCGAGGTCATTCCAGTCCGATTCGGCGTTCCCGACAAGCACGCAGGGGAAGGTTACCGGATAGTGGTCCTCCTCCGCCCCGGCTTCAAGCTGTCCGTAGTCCTCGTCAATGTATGACAGTTCAGGCATCTTTTCGGCGATGCGTTCCATGATCGCGATAAAAATTTCTTCCATGTTGTTATAAGTTTAAAATATTTCTGATTTCATTCTCCATTTTACGGTCTATCTTTTCGGACAGTTCCCGGCTTTCCCCGATAAACTGGCGTTGCGGTATTTTTATCCGGAGCTTTTTCTTTTTGGTCAGCGCCAGCCTTTTCCATTTCAGCGCTTCCTGATTTTCCTGCGGTTCATTGTTTGCGGCAGAACCCTTCTTTTTGCCTTTTCTTTTGGCCGTGGCGGCTTTTTTAGCCTTGCCTGAAGCCTGGTAATACTTCGCCCATGCAAAACGCCGCATTTGGGGCGTAACAGTCGGATGAACTTCTCCTCCCCAGTTATTGACCGGCGCATAGACGAGTTCGTTTGCCACCCTCACTCGGTATTCTCCCGGCATGTATTTGACGGAGCTGAAGAGATGGTTCCTTCCGGAGAGCAGCGTCCCGTAGCTCCCTGCCGCATCGGTCCGTCCCGAGGACAGCCTTTTCGCTTTCGGCCACGGGTGTAATCCTCCGTTTACGAAACCTTCCCGGCGGAAGTTGTCCTGGAAATGGTCTTTTGCCATTCGTCCAGCGATAACCGGCATTTTCCGTTTCATTAGCCCATCCAGTTCTTTCCGTTTGGCTTTTATCAGTTTTGAATATTCTTTTATGTCCATGAATGACTGAATTAAAAAATAATTTTATACTTTTGCAGCAAGGCGTTTTTTATGTGCCTTTTTGCGTTATGGAAATACCTAAACAAGTGTCGGAATTAGCAAACAGTAGCGGTTACAACTCCGTTGTCTTATCAGCCAGTTCCCCTGAAGGAAGCATCTATTCCGTGGGCTGTGTTGACGGGGATGGTTTTGAGTTGCCTGTCGGTCTTCCCGCCTTTATTCTGTTCGACGGCCAGTCCTGCTGTCTGGTGGACGGTGAGGAGGGGCTGGCACTTTCTTCCCGTTTATTTGGTGATGAATAGTCCCATGATTTTGGGATTTACCAGTTTGTTGTCTATTCTTATCACTCCCACACGGCCCGCTTTCATGCTCTGTATGTAATTGCTTGCATCATCCTTTCCGGTTTGCGGGTCGAAGAACCTTGTCTTTCCTTCAGTCACCTCTGCGCAGAACACGTGTGCGGAGCCGCCTTTCCAGGCACAATATATCTCGTATATTCCATCCTCTCTGAATTTTTCCCTGAAGTATTCCTTCAGCCGGTTTGCATTCATTACTTGATATCCCTTTCTGACCTGCCATTTATAGGTATAGTCATAATCCGGCTTTGTTCCGTCCCGGTTCAGGAAACGTTCTTCCCATGTGATACCTTGTTTTGCCATTTCATTGTATGCGCTTTGTCTGATGTTGGGTTTTGCCTCGATGTCAAACCCCAACCTTCTGAGCATGTGTGTCACGGTGCAGGTCTGGCAATTCACGCGGTATCCTTCCTCTTTTCCGAATTTCGGGTTCTCCTTTCCCTTGTTCGCCTGTTCGTATGTCATCGGCTTGCCTTTGGTAACGCCGAGTGCCTTTTCTATCTTGAGATTGTTGCGGGCGATGTCGGTTTTTTCCTCCAGCGTCAGGTTGTCCGGCATTTCGGCTATCATTTCGTTGATGCGCCTGGTCAGTGCGTCCACGGCTTTTTTTGCTCCCGGATGCGCTTCAGTAATGTAGGGGTGTTTGTCTGAAAACAGTTTGCCGTCTTTTCCCGGATTGTTTTCCAGACCGTCATGTGCCTTGTTCTGCCCGTTTTCGTCCGGTACCGCTGTCGGCGCTTCATCCGTTGATGAGAGCGTGCACTTGCAGTTCCATCTGTCTCCGGGCCTGTGCTCGTTCCAGAACGGATCATCTATCGGACGTATGGTCCCCCAGAAAATCTGGTGGTCGGCTCCCGGCGTCACACTTGTGGACGGCATCCATTTGAGGTTCGGCAATACATCCTTTTCCCTTTCGAACTGTCTCCAGTCCGCGGCCTGGTGTGCCCGTATGACGGCCGTGTCGTATTCTGTACGCAGCCAATGGATCATCTGGTGGTCGGCTATGGGCATGGCTTCCTTCACCCACTGTTCAAACGGCTTTAAACTTCCGTTTTTGTCCAGCAGCAGCGCTGCCATGTCGTTCTGTGCCCTGTGTACCTTGAAAGCTGCGAACACGGCGTTGTTCATTCGGATTTCACGGTAGAAGTTATAATCCGGATCATCGGTTTTCCGTGTCCCAAACCCCTTGTCGGTGGCTTTGTTCATCGTTTTCCACGTGGCCTCGAACAGGTTCTCCTCGATGTCGGTCATGGGATGGAAATCTTTGCTGTATATGTTCTTCAGGGCTTTCTTCAGTACCTCTTCATCGAACGAGAATAAAGTTTCCACCTGTTTGTCCTCCATTCTGTAGAGGTCGTTTATCACCATTCTAAAGCTGCCCCGTCTCTCCCCGGGGCTTTCCCGAAAAAACGTTTCAGCCAGTTGTATGCGTTTTTAAGGGCATTTTTCTTTTCTTTGGGTGTTCCTTTACCGTGCTTTTCCAGTTCCGGTTCTTCTTCCGGATCCGGTTCATCCTCTTCCGCCTTTTCGGTCTCTCGGGCCTTCGCTGCCTCGATTTCCGCCGCTTTCTCCTCCTGGCGTTTCTTCAGCTCGTCATAGTTTGCCGGTTTCTCGATCCCGAATTCCTCGTAGAGGTAGTCGTCACCTACCGGCAGGTTGAAGTTCGTACGCAGCTGTGTGAGGATGGACATCTTTTTCTCCGGTTCGATAAGCTTCTTTTCCGGATAGCAGAACTCCCCGCCTGTGGTGTCTATTCCGAGCATTGCGAATATGTCGGCCATGTCATAGTTGAGCACGTCGAGGATGTCCTGCCTGTCGGAGAGCGTCACTTTCTCCTCCACGTCCTTGTGTACGGTTCCCAGTGCCTGTGTGCCCTTGTCGGAGGCTTCGGTGGTGAGCGTGTTTCCGAGGAACAGCTTTGAGATTTCGTTGTTGCAGCGCTCGCAGAGCTTGTCGTAGAGGTCCGCGCTCCCTGTCTTGTTCGCGGCTTCCACGAGCTTGAGCACCGTATCCTCCGCGTGCACGAAAACCGACAGGCTTCCGGTGCTGTCCGCGTCGTCCAGCGCCCTCTGCCGTGCCTCGTCGTCATCCGTGGGATACGTGTACTCCCTGATGGGCGCTCCGAACACTTCCGCGAACTGTGCCCAGTCCGCCACGTCGTTACGTTTGTATATCACCCAGATGGCTGCTTTCACCAGCAGTCCGGGATCGTCGGGTGAACCGATGAACAACAGGTCGGGGTACTCGTCCCAGGACGTCCCGGTGGTGTCCGTCTGGTGCCGCAGTATGAGCCTGCGCACGGGATCGACGTGTTTGCGCGGTATCAGGTCGTAGTTCACCCATTCCCCCTTGCGGTAGAACTGCACGAGTGAGAACCCCCAGAATTTGGCGTCCAGGATGTCCCCTATGAACTTCCGGAACCATGGGGACCTGATCTGCTTGTTCACCTTCTCGTCCGGCTTCCCGTTCCTGCGGAATTCTATGGAAGATGCCAGTGCGGCATTCTTCCGTTTCTCTATGACACTTGTCAGGTGCGTGTCCATGAGTATGTCGCTGAACAGGTCGTACAGCCTGAAGCGTCTGGAGTAGTCCACATTCTCGAAAGCCCTTACCGCGAGCATGTAGTCCGCTATGTCTATACCGAACCTTCTGGGCTGTGTCAGTATGATGGTTGCGGGTCCTTTCTGCCCGGGCCTCGGCAGGTTCCCGCTTTGGGTTATCTTTCCGGCCCCTTTCTTTCTTTTGTTCATATTACCAATGGTTTACACGTTTACGGTTGCTTTTGATAAGGAAATTTGATTTTGCCGCCCTCGTCTCTTCGGACAGCAGGGGCAGGCCGTCCACCGATATCTCCTCGGCCGCCACGGCTTTCAGCCATTCGACCGCCCTTTCGTGGCGTTCCTTCCGCAGCGGTGACAGGTTCCTCGGGTTATGTATGCAGAAGATGTGGTACACGGCTATGTCGATGGCCATCATCAGGACAAGCTGGTTGCGTTTGTCACCGGTTGCCGTGAATATTTTGTCACAGTCGTAACGTCTGGAAAGGTAGCAGCGCATCTCGGCGACGGCGCGGTCCTCGCATATCTCCACGACGGCGTCGTCCTCCCTTGTCAGTGCGTCCAGAATCTCGCGGTGTATGCTCGCGTCGTAGTCTGAAAGTTCGATAAATTTGCTCATAATGATAGGTATTGAAGTTTACACTCTGTACTTGTTTTGTGACCGCGTGCTTTTCCTTGTGACAATGACGGGCTTTTCCGACTGTCTGGCCTTGCGGTCTATAATTCTGTTTCCCCCCTCCACGCAGTCGGGTCCGTCTGCCGGATAGGTCAGTTGCAGGTTGAACAGCTTGAACTGTTCTGCCATCCGTTTCATGTGCGGGTTGTCCTTTTCGGCCTCGTTGAGTACCAGGTTCCCCTCCCGGTTGAGCGGTTCCAGGTTCGCCTCGATACGTGTGGCCTTGTCGGTCTTCTTCTCCTCGTCCCCGGTGATGTACAGTGATATTTTCCTTTCCCTGCGTATCCGCCGCACGATGGGCTGGAATACCTGCTGGAAAAAAGGATCCTGTAATTTGTTGTTCTCCATGTAACAGTATACGGTGGTTTTCCCGCCCACGAACTCCAGCAGCTTGATGTACCACTCTACAAATTCCGCGTTCAGCCCCCTGTCCAGGAACGTTTTTATCAGATAAAGCCTTCCCGCGAGTTTCCCGAGCAGGCACACCGTTTTGGTGGAACTTTTTTTCGTCTTGTTCTCTCCCGGTGCGGGGTCCCCGTATATCACCAGGAACTTGAACTTGGAAAGTGCCGGCACTTTCCCGTAGGTGATTTCCGCGAACACGCCGCCGTCCACCACCGGGTTGTTGAAGAACTCTTTCTGTGCCGCCGCCGCGCTGACCAGTGAGAGGAAGAGGTCTATATCCTCCTCGGAGTTCTTTTCGGGCCATACGGACAGCCCGTCCTTTCCCCGGATGTTGATGATATCCACGTGCCCGATTCCTTTCGCCTTCAGTTCGGTTGCCTTTTCGATGGCCCTTTTGATGCAGCAGTCCGGCGCGATGATGTTCCCGTTGAACAGGATGCGGTAGTTTCCCGATACGGACATGGTCGGTATCAGCGCCTCCTCCAGCCATTTCCATTTGGTTTTGATCCGTTCCGGATTCCGGCACTCCTCGTCGGTGTCTATATCGTCCACCAGAATGAAGTCCGGCCGGAAGTTCTTGTTACGCGTACCGCGCGGTGACTGCCCGGCTCCGATGGCGCGGAAGGAGCATCCGGACATGCAGGTGAACTCCCCGGTTTCCCACGCTCCCGGTTTTTTCTGCTGTCCGTAGTCCTGTATGATCCGCTGGTTCTCCTCAAAGTTCGCCATGAACGGCAGCAGTAGCCTTTCCGCATTGTCTGCCGAGTTGGAGATCAGCAGCACGTTGCGTATCTTTTTTGTCAGTGCCAGTTTGGATATCTCCATCATGGAGCGTGCGGATTTCGCCAGCTCGCGTGACCAGGCCCTTACCTCGTACCAGCGGTTGTTCCTCATCAGCCGCCCGGTGGCTTTTTTGTGGAAGGCGGCGGACTCGCAGGTGCAATACATGGCGAAGTAGTATTTGAACCACTCCTCGTCGTTCTTCTCCAGTCTTTCCCGCCTCTGCCTGATTTCCGTTTCCGTGTCCGTGGGGTTGATGTCCGAATGTTCGCGCACGGATGCCACCAGCTCGTTCCAGTTGTCCAGTGCGATCCTGTCCTGGGGTGTGAGTCTTTTCTTTGCCATGTCAGGATAATTTTGATTTGACAAACGCGTCCAGAAGCGGGGTGATCTCCTTCGCCTGCGTGGAATCGTAGGTCCGCACCCATTTGAGCAGGTCGGAGAACACGGAGATGATGTCCGCCAGCCCCACTTCTGTTTCCAGTTTCTTGATGGCGTTCGACAGTTTGGAAATGGTGTCCGCTTCCGCGGCGTTCGGGAACCGTTCCCCTTCCGGCTTTCCCATGATGGCGTTGTTGAGTTCCGCCAGCTGCCGGTACAGGTTCTTCAGCTGCTCCTCCCGTGTGATGGTTATGGAAGCCTTCAGCTGCTCCCAGTTTCCTTTGCCTATCCAGTTGTTCACAGTCACCCGTGAAACCCCCACACGCTCGGCTATTTCCGCCTGCGTGAGCGTTTCGCGGGTGTAGAGCGTTTTCGCCCATGCCTTTTTCTGCTCGTTTGTAAGTTCGGCCATATTACCTCCTTTTTTACGTGCAAAATTGATAAGGAAAAGGAGCGAAAAAAAACGCGCTCCGCATGATGACATTTTAAAGCGTCATGGCAATCCTTTAAAGTCTCCATGATGAAAACGCGGTTTGAAAAAGGCTTTTAATCCCCCTAATTTCGCACCGTAAACTTTGCAGGGAAGGACCTGCCAAAACGATAGTGACATGAGTAGATTTTTCAATATGATACCCGGAACCGATGCCTGTTGCATCCTTCTTTACGGTGACATCGGTGAGTACGATGATAACGTGCGCAGCGGTGATATTGCCCGTGAACTTCTGGAAGCGGAAGCCCTGACCGGGAAGGTGGACGTGCGTATCAACAGCAACGGCGGCGAGGTTTATTCGGGCATCGCCATTTTCAATGCCTTGAAGAACAGCAAGGCCGACATTACCATCTACGTGGACGGCATCGCCGCCAGCATGGCCTCCGTCATCGCCCTTTGCGGCAAGCCCGTGCAGATGAGCCGTTATGCCCGTCTGATGCTTCACAGTGTCCAGGGCGGCTGTTACGGCAACAAGGATGAGATGAAGGACTGCATCCGTGAGATCGAGGCGCTTGAGGATACCCTTTGCGAGATGTATGCCACCCGTATGGGCAAGGACAAGGAGGAAATCCGCGCGATGTATTTTGACGGCAAGGATCACTGGCTGCGTGCCGACGAGGCGCTGGCGCTGGGGCTTATCGACGGTATTTATGACGCTGACCCGGTACCGGAGGACAGTACCCCCGAACAAGTATTTCAAATATTCAATAACCGGCTGCACAAGCCACAAAACGAGAATAGCATGAATTTAGACGAACTCAAGAGACGTCCGCGGTTCAAGAACTGTGCGACGGATGACGATTTCCTGCGTGAAATCGGACTGCTGGAAACGGAGGCTGGCAAAGTCCCGGCCCTTGATGCCGAGGTCACCCGCCTGAAGGGCGAACTGAAGGTGTTCCAGGACAAGGCGGATGCGGATGACGCTGCCGCGCGTAAGAAACTGCTTGATGATGCGGAACAGGACGGCCGTATCGATGCCGCCACCCGCCCCATCTATGAGAACCTTCTGGCAAAAGACCGGGAGAACGGGGAAAAGGCATTGGAGAAGCTTTCCCCCAAACGTAGTGTCATGACCGACCTTCGTGTGAATCCGACGGGTGAAAGCCCCTGGAACAAGCGCATGAGCGAGATTAAGGACAAGTTGAACCATAAATAAAAACATTTGCCATGGCAATAGTAGTAAGAAACACGAATTACAACGGCGAGGTACTGGAGAAAATACTGGTCCTGGCCACCACCGGGAATGACCTTGTAGAAAAAGGTCTGATCATGGTGATCCCCGGTGTGGAGAAAAAAATCAGCCTGCCGCGTATCAAGACGGGCAAGATGCTCCAGAAGCGTAAGGAGAACCCGACTTTGGAAGACTCGAAAGGCAATTTCAATTACTCGGAGAAATCACTGGATCCGGAGGACTTCATGGCGTTCACGACTTTCAATCCCCGTGCCTTCGAGCATGTTTGGCGCAAGTGGCAGCCGAAGGGCAACCTCGTGTTTGCCGAACTTCCCCCCGAAGCGCAGAACACGCTTCTGGATGAACTTAGCAAGAGTGTGAAGTTCGAGCTGGGCTGGCATTACCTGAACGGCGAGTTCGGTTCGGACGACGACCACCTTTTCAACGGTATCCTGACCCAGGCGGCTAAAGATCCGGATGTGATCGTGGTTCCGGCTCCTTCCGATACTTCCATGATCGGCAAGTTGAAGGCTGTCCGCAAGGCTATTCCAAAAGCCCTGCGTGAGAATCCGAACCTGCGTATCCTGATGAGTATTGACGACTTCGACAAGTACGATGACGAGCTGACCGAACGCGAGTACAAGAACACGAGCGAGACGGACATCAACAAGAAGCGTTACAAGGGTATCACCATCGAGACGCTGAATTCCTGGCCTGATGGCCTTATCGTAGCCACGCTCTGCTCGATGAGCGCTGACGGCAACCTTTTTGCCGGTGTGAACCTCCAGGACGATGAGGAGGTGATCCAGATTGACAAGTGGATGAACTCCAGCGAGCTGTACTTCTTCAAGCTGCTTATGAAGGCCGACACGGAAATCGCCTTCGGCGAGGAGTTCGTGGTGCTTGACACCCGTGAGACTCCGGTGTTCAAGGTAGTGGAACGCAGCATTTCTGCCGATCCGGCCGCTCTTTCTTTCAAGGCCGCCGGTGAGAGCAAGGAGGTGAAGGTCACTGCCTCCGGTGATTACAGCGTGGTTTCCATTCCTGCCGGTTTCACGGCAGTCGGTACCGATGGCTCTCTGACGGTCACCGCCGGTGTGAACAGTAGCGGCAAGGCGGTATCCGGCACACTTGTACTGGGCCTGGACGCCGATCCGGAGAAGAAGGTGGAGATAGCACTGTCCCAGGCGGCCGTTGATGAAGAGGAAGGCGGTGAGTGATGGGAAAGCTGAAGTATCTTGTCATCCATTGCACGGCCACTCCTGAAGGGCGTGAGGTAAGCGGTGCGGAGATTCGCGCCTGGCATACGAACCCCGTCTCAAAGGGCGGCCGCGGCTGGAAGCAGGTCGGATATACCGACCTGTTCCATCTGAACGGCGGAGTGGAACGCCTGGTGAACAATAACGAGGACGCGAATGTGGACCCGTGGGAAGTGACCAACGGCGTGGCCGGTTACAATTCCGTGAGCCGCCATATCGTCTATGCCGGCGGGTGTGCAAAGGATGGTAAAACGCCTGCGGACACCCGTACCTCCTGGCAGAAAAAGGCGCTTGAGAAGTACGTGAAGGATTTCCATCGTCGTTTTCCCGATGTGAGAATCGTCGGTCACAATGAACTGGCGGCCAAAGCCTGCCCCAGTTTTGATGTACAGAGATGGCTTAAACAAATAGGTATAACTCAATAAATCAACAACAACATGAAAAGATTTCTTTTATTCTTTGTGCTGATACTCGGATTCGTGTCAGCAACTTTTGCCCAGACCGGTACAGTACCGGAAGTCGATTATAGCGCGATGATCACCACCTTTGCCGGTTTTGTCGGTGGCGTGGTGTTGCTCACGGAAGGGATCAAGGCTCTGTTTCCAAAAATGCAGGGCTTGGCGACACAGATTGTCAGCTGGTGTGTGGGCATTGTGGCCGCCATGCTTTTATGGTGGCTGGATGCGGGCTTTGTCGCTGATGCCACGTGGTATATCGCGTTGTGTTACGGGTTCGGTGCGTCCCTTGTGTCCAATGGTGTTGCCGATACGGGATTTGTCCAGTGGCTCATCGGACTGTTTGCGGGTAAGGATGCCGGTAAATAGGCTTTGACCTGAAAGACCAGTGTGCGTATGGACTTCAGTGCTGTCATGAATCTGGTGCTGGGCGGTGGTCTGGTAGCCACGATAATAGCCATCATCACCCTGAAATCAACGGTCAGGGAAGCGAGGGCGAAAGCGGAGAAGGCTACCGCCGAAGCCGAGACGGTACGGATTGACAATACCGAACATGCCACCCGTATCCTGATCGAGAATATTGTAGAACCCTTAAAAGAGGAACTGAATGAAAACAGGAAAGCTTTGCAGGCGACCCGGCGTGAAATGGCACGCCTCCGGAAAGCCATTGATACTGCCAACAGTTGCAGGCATCATGATGATTGTCCTGTTCTTTACGGGATGCGCGAGTACTCGAAAGAGCAGGACGGAGGTGAACCGGAACAGCAGCCTGTCGTCAAGCGCCGACAACGTGTCAAACGTGAGGCGGGGGTTGTTGATGGCGGGGATTCCGAAATCGGCGGTGAGCCTGACGATCCCTCCGGACAGCCTCCGTAAACTTCCCTCCGGTTCGTCCTACCATTCCAGGAACGGGCAGGCGGGCCTGACGGTGAAGAGCGATGCGGCCGGCAATATCATAGCGGAGGCATCCTGCGACAGCCTCCAGCGGCTGGTACTGTGTTATGAGGAGGAACTGACCCGTATCCGTAATGAGACACATGAGGACTCATTCACAGTTGAAACGGAATTTGAACGTCGCTTTAGTCCCGTTAAAATAGCGCTGGCCGCTTTTATAACCGGATGTGTTGCCGGCATAGTATTAACTTTCAAAATCAAGAAACAATGAATAAGAATTTCATGTACGGCGTCGGTGCCGTGAAATACAAGGACTTTGTGGTGGGTTACATAGAGAAGAATTCGTTTGACATGGGCGGGCAGAAACCCGAATCCGCCAAAATCGAGGCGGAGCAGGTGCCGGGAACCCCGGTGCTTATCATTCCCCAGTCGAATGGCAGCATCGCCCCCACGTTCAACGTTATCCAGCTGAACTACGAAAACCTGCATAGCTTGCTGGGTGGTACCATGCACTACAAGGAAGAGGACTCGGAAAAGAAAACCCCGATTGGTTGGACGGCCCCGACGGCAGCCGTGTTGCTGACCGGTCCGTGGGAAATAGCCCTTGTTTCGGGGCAGAGCATCCTGATTCCCAATGGCACGCTACTTTCCAATCTCGGCGGCAAGCTGACCCTGACAGAAACGGCGAAAATCGAATGCACGCTGGAAGTGGCCATGCCGGAAGACGGCTCCCAGCCCCATGGCGTATTCAATACGGATTCTATCCCGGAAGAGTGGAAACAGTATAAACTGCCTCCTGCTGAATCTGCCGCTGCTGCTTCCACTAACCTGGCCGAGGAGTAGCGTATGGACGAAGCTGTCATCAAGCAGATCCAGCGTGAGGGTGCGGACGCGCTGCTGGATATCGGTGTGAGCGTCCCGCTGAAAGCGTTTCATATCCCTTTCAGGAAATCCCCGCTGGAGCTGCGCGTGACCATGAGGCGGCCTTATATGTCCGGTCAGATTCTTTTTGCCCGGACATATTTGTCGATGGGGATCACCAGTGAGGAGATGTGGGGGTTCAGCAAGGAGGAGGAAATGCAGTTTCTGGCCTCTCACGGCAAGGCGGTGAGCCGTATGGTGGCCTATACCCTTTGTCGTGGCCCTTTCAGCCGCCGCGTGCTTTTGCGCCCGGTGGCATGGCTCATAAGGAACTTCATGGAACAGCGTTATCTGGTGGGTGCGATCAAGCGTTTTGTCAGCCTGATGGGTACCGACCCTTTTATACCTATTATCAGATCAGCCGAGCGGACGAATCCGATGAGCTTGAGACTGAGCCAAAGAAAGAAGGGGAGTTAAAGAGCCGTTATGAAGGCTCCCATAGCCCTTTCGGTTTTGTGTGGCAGATTGCCAGTGCCACCGGCTGGAGCGTGGACTATATACTGAACAAGGTGAATTACCAGACCCTGATCATGATGCTTAGTGACGCTCCCCGGTATGTCCGTGACAAGTCCGGATCTTCCGGTCCTGCGGATGAGCGGAGCGCCGAGGATGAAGCGGATGGAATAGTAGGATTTTTTCAAAGCAAGCTAAAATAGATGAAACCGGTACAAATAGAATTCCTTATGGTGGACCATTTGAGCGCCCGTCTTGACAAGGCCGTGGGCAAGATCGAGCGGATGTCCCAGCAGGCATCGTCCGCCAACAGACAGATCCGGGAACTTGACAGGAGCGGTTCCCTGTTGAACAACACCGTCGGCAAGCTGGCGGCCGCCTTTACTATCAAGGAGCTGGTGTCGAACATCACCAAGGTACGCGGCGAGTTCCAGCAGCTGGAGGTGTCGTTTCAGACCATGCTCGGCAGTGCGGAGAAGGCCGACACCCTGATGCAGCAGTTGGTACATACGGCCGCGACCACTCCTTTCGGCCTGGAGGATGTCGCGCAGGGTGCCAAGCAGCTTCTTGCCTACGGGTTTGGAGCGGAGAAAGTGAACGAGACGCTGATCCGCTTGGGTGACATCGCTGCCGGACTTTCCATCCCTTTGAACGATCTGGTCTATCTTTACGGCACCACCATGTCCCAGGGACGGCTTTATACACAGGACCTGAACCAGTTCACCGGCCGGGGCATCCCTATGATCGCCGAACTGGCCAAGCAGTTCGGCGTGGCTGAAAGCAAGGTGAAGGAGCTTGTGGAGGAAGGCAAGGTCGGTTTTCCCGAAGTGCAGAAGTTCATAGAGAGCCTGACGGACGAGGGCGGAAAATTCAGTGGTCTGATGGAGGCACAATCCAAAACGATAACCGGACAGATCTCCAATATAGAGGATGCCGTTTCAATGATGTTCAATGAAATCGGGCAACAGTCGGAAGGTGTCATCAACACCACGCTTTCCGGTGTTTCCTACATGGTGGAGCATTACGAACGTTTCGGCCGTATCCTGCTCGGGCTTGTCGGTACGTATGGTGTGTACCGGACCGCCGTCATGACAGTCACGGCCGTGAAAGGCTGGGCGGTGGCTGCGGAGGCGTTGCATTACAACTGGCTCCTGCTGGTTGAGAAAGCGCAGAAAATGCTCAACCGGACCATGCTTTCCAATCCCTATGTGCTGGTTGCGACCCTGCTTGCCGGTGTTGCCGTGGCACTGATCTCCATGAAGACGGAAACCGAACGTTTGCAGGAATCCGAGGAAAGGTATCAGCAGCAGAAGCAGAAAACCATAGAGGCCGAGGAAGAGCACAGGCGCAAAATAGAGGAACTGTGTTCCATTGCCGGGGATGAAGCCGTGTCCACGGATGCCCGGCGTGAGGCGCTAAACAAGCTGGAACAGAAATATCCGGATATATTCTCCAAATACGACACCGAGTATGAGAAACTGAAGAATATCAAGAAAATCAAGGAAGAGATAGCCCGATTGGAAGCCGGTGAGTCCATATCCAATCCCGCCAATGAATTGAAACGTGTGGATGACAGGATAAAAGAACTTGAAGGCAAGACCCGGTTGGCAACCGAATATTACCAGGACAGCTACGGGCGGCAAAGAGCCCGATATGTCCGGAAATCCGCACGTTCAAGGGATGAGGAGGCAGAGCTTCAGAATCTGTACGGAAAACGCAAGAGCCTGAACGGACAAATCCGCAAGGACGAGGTAAATGCCTATTTCGAAAACCTGACCGGTGTGAGTAACGAGACCCTTGCACAGCAGATAAAGCAGCGTAGAACCCTGCTTGCCCGGATGTCTGTCCAGGAGAAGGAATACGGAAAGATTACGCAGGGTGACGAAAATCTTACCGGAACTTATTCCCGTGACGAACTGAAGTATCAGCTGAACAAACTGGTTTCGGAACAAAACCGGCGTAACCTGCCCACGGATTCAAGCACTGACTGGGTGGCTGCGGCAAAAGAGAAATACCAGGATGCGCTCAAGGCTTATAACGCCTTTCTTCAGGAAACGTCCAACAGCCTTTCCCGTGAGGAGTTTGAGAAGAAGGCGAAAGAACTGAAGGATGCCGTCGATACCGCCAAAAAGGAGTACGACAAGGTCAAGCCCGGTGAGGATAAGGATTCCGAGGCCGAACGGAAGAAGGCGGACAAGGCGGAGAAAGAAGCCCAACGCCGCAAACAGGTTTCTGAAAAGCTGGGCCAGGAACTCGCCGGGCTGCAAAGGAAGAATGACGAGGCGGAGATTGAGATGATGACCGAGGGGCTGGAGAAGAAGCTGCGCCAGATAGACAATGAATACCAGGCACGCAAGGATGAAATAGCCAGGCAGGAAGCCGGTTGGAAACGTGACAACGCGAAAGCGGGGCAGTCCGGTTCGCTGTCGGAAGATCAGCAGTCCGAAATAGACAAGGCCCGTGAGCTGAACGAGTCCGGCCGACAGAAGAAAATAGCGGAAGCTTATCGGGAAGAGTTCGGAGTGATGCAGGAATATTTGCAGGCCTACGGCACCTTCCAGCAGCAGAAACTCGCCATCGCGACCGAATATGCGGAAAAGATACAAAAGACGACGTCCGGCAGCGAGAAGCTCTCTCTCGGTGTTGAACGTGACAGCAAACTTGCCGGCATCGAAGTGCAGGAACTGAAAGCCCGTATTGACTGGGGTACTGTCTTCGGTGAATTCGGCGGGATGTTTTCCGATATGATAAAGCCTGTATTGGCGGATGCCAGAAAATACATGCTCACTGACGAGTTCCGAAATGCCGACCATGCCAGCCAGGACGCGCTTGTCTCTGCCGTCCAGCAGATGGAGAGGGCTTTGGGCGGTTCCGGCAAGGTCAGTTTCAAGAAACTGGGTGCCGAGGTTACTGCCTACCAGAAAGCCCTTTCAGACCTGAAGGAGGCACAGGCGGTGTATGCGGACACCTATACGGCACTCATTGCCGCCCAGAAATCATACATTGAGGCGCAACAGTCCGGAACCGAACAGGAGAAGGAGTCCGCCCGGCAAGCCCTGGAAACGGCGCAGGCTAATGCCGATGCCGCGAGTGAGAATATAAACGCCTTGCAGGAAACGGCTGACAGTGCCCGGCAGTCCCTCTCGAATACTGCCTCCGGTCTGAAGACCAGTATGGAGAATGTGAGGGACGGATTGCAGCAGATTGCCTCCGGCAGTATCAGCGGGGCGTATAATGGCCTGATCACACTCGGCAAAGGTGCCAAGGAAGTGGACGGCAAACTGGGCGAGGCTTTCGGAAAGGTTTCCGAAACACTTGAGGATGTGCCTGTTGTCGGCTGGATTGTAAGTATTATAGACCTTTTCAAAGATGGTTTGAGTGTGGTCATCGGTGGCCTGCTCGACGCGGTGTTCAATGCCGTGAGCGGTATTCTTGACGATGTGCTTTCCGGTGATCTTTTTGTGACTATCGGAAAATCGCTGCTTTCCGGTGTGGGCAAGATATTCGACGCATTGACCTGGGGCGGATTTTCCTCCTGGACGACTTCAAGCAATGCCAAAGAGGTCCAGGAAACCATCGACCGGCTGACCGAGCGCAACGAGACCTTGCAGACGGCTATCGAGGACCTGACGGAGGAGATCAAGGCGAGCAAGGGTACAAAGTCCGTGGCCGCCTACCGGGATGCCTACAGGCTCCAGCAGGAGACGAACTCGAACTATCTGGACATGGCCATGTCGCAGGCCGGCTATCACGGTTCGCATCACAGCTGGAATTATTACTGGGGCGGTTTCTCACAGGAACAGATTGACCGTTTGAGCGGTCAGATCGGGCGTAGCTGGAACGGTGACATCTGGAACCTAAGTCCGGAGGAGATGAAGAAGTTGCGCAGTAACGTGGACATGTGGACGCAGATCCAGGATACCGGCAAGGGCGGATATGGAGGTCGTCTGACCGAGAAGCTGGATGACTATATCGACCAGGCGGGCAAGCTGGAGGAACTTACCGACCAGCTGTATGAAGGTCTCACCGGTATTTCCTTCGACAGCATGTACAGCAGTTTCGTGGATAACCTGATGGATATGAAGTATGATGCCGCAGCCGCGGCGGAGGACATATCCGAGTATTTCATGCGTGCGATGCTGTCAAACAAGATCGGTGAGCTGTATTCCGACAAGCTGAAAGGCTGGTGGGAGAAATTCGGCAAGGCGATGGAAGACAATGACCTTACAGAAGCCGAGCGTAAGGCCCTCCAGGACGAGTACATGAAGTATGTCGAGGAAGCCATCGCTCTTCGTGACAATCTTGCCGCGGCCACCGGGTACGATAACTCGGGCGGTACGAGCCAGAGCGCCAAAACCGGCGGTTTTTCAGCCATGACACAGGACCAGGGTACAAAACTGGACGGCATGTTCACCAGCGGGTTGCAACACTGGTCGAGCATCGATGAGAAGATGGAGAGCGTCATCGACAAGATGAACACCGCCGAGGGGCATCTTGCCCGTATCGAGGAGAACACCGGCACGAGCGCGTCGCACCTTGGCAAAATAGAGGAAGAGATTCGTAAAATCAATCGTGACGGAGTAAAATGCAAATGATATGGAAAAGATATTAGGCGGTCTGGTACTTGTCAACGGTACCGACATCTGGAGTACATACGGGGTGTTCCTCGTTGAGGACAAGCGCGGCGGGATGGATAACCTGACCGCCATCCTGACCCCGAGCAAGACGAAAACGGACACGGCTGTGAATATCCGGGAGGAGGACGGGGAGAAATATTCCTCCGTGCTGACGCCCAGGAACGAGGCCCGTGACGTGACGCTTCATTTCGCCCTGTTTGGCAAAACGCAGGCCGGCTGGCTGAAGAAGTATTTCGAGTTCATCAATTTCCTGAAGAAAGGCCGTGACGGGTGGCTTGAGATTTCCTTTCCCCAACTTGCCCTGACTCTCCGTGTGAAATATACGGATTGCAGCAAGTTCCAGCCTCTGACCTATCTCTGGAAGGAAGGCGTGCACGCCGGCAAGTTCAAGGTGAAGTTCCGGGAACCTGTCCCGGTCATATAAATGTGATTCAAACCCTATTCAAACGACGTTTAAACAAGATACAGACATGCTGACCATCTATGACAGCAACGGCAACAGACGGACCGATATCGAGGCGGGCGACAGCTCCACCCAGGTGAAGGAGGTGCAGGGTGACAATGTCCTGACACTCTCTTTCACGCATTACGAATATATCGCCCTGGACGTGAATGACCGGGTGGACTTTGAGGGTGAGCGCTACTGGCTGACCGAACGGTACATCCCGAAGCAGAAGAGCGGCCAGGAGTGGGTATATGATTTGAAGTTTTACGGTATCGAGAGCCTGGTGAGACGTTTTCTTGTGCTGGAGACCACCGACGGGAACACCGAGCCTGTGTTCACGCTGACAGCGACTCCGCGTGAACACGTGGCCATGATCGTGAAGTGTATCAATGACGGAATGAACCACACCACCGACTGGAAAGTGGGGCGGGTGGACGGTACGGACCTTATCGTCATCGATTACGAGGGGAAGTACTGCAACGAAGCCCTGAAAGAGATAGCCGAAGCGGTCGGCGGGCAGGCTGAATGGTGGGTGGAAGGCCAGACCGTGAACGTGTGCCGGTGTGAGCATGGCGAGGAAATAACGCTGGGCTACGGGAAGGGACTGACCGGAATCGAACGCGACACGACGGGTACCGACAATTTTTATACCCGGTTGTTCCCGGTAGGCAGCACGCGGAACATAGATCCGTCAAAATACGGGCATAGCCGCCTGATGCTTCCGGGGGGCAGGCAATATGTCGAGATACATACGGAGGAGTACGGCATCTATGACCGTTACGAGCAAGACGCCTTCAGCGGCATTTATCCCCGCAGGATCGGGGCTGTCAGCAGTGTGCGCAGCGAAGATGTGAAAGATGACGACGGCAACCCTTTCACGGTCTATTATTTTAGGGACGACAGCCTGAATTTCGATCCGAACGATTACGAGCTGCCCGACGAGACCAAACGTGTATCGTTCCAGGACGGTGACCTTTCCGGACTGGGGCAGGGTGAGGACCACTATTTCGAGGTGAATTTCAACAGTGCCACCCGTGAGTTCGAGATTATTACGATATGGCCCTATGATGATGACACGCAACTCCCCGGCGGCAAACTTATTCCGAAATCCGGTGACCGTTATATTCTCTGGAATATCCGTATGCCGGACGAATATTACCCGCTTGCCGAGGAGGAGTTTCTTACGGCGGTGGAACAGTTCAATACCGAATGCTGGCAGGATCTTGCCGTTTACAAGGCCCCGACCGACCATGTGTGGATTGAGGAGAACGGTGTTTCCCTGTCCGTAGGCCGCCGTGTGAGACTTGAAAGCGAGGAGTATTTCCCCGAAACCGGTTATCGCAGCAGCCGCATCACGAAAATTACCCGGAAGGTGAACCAACCCGGGGAGATGGACATCGAGATCAGCGATGCCCTGCATAGTGGTGCGTTTGAACGGGTGAATGACAGTATCGGGGAACTGAAAAACTATACGAAGTCAAAGGCGGAGGGTGCCGCGCTTCCTGACATTATCCGTAGCTGGGACAAGACACTGCCTACGGACAACAATCTTTTTTCCGCGCGGAGAAGTCAGGCGGAACACATCAGCAAAAAAAAGAATGACCGTGCAAAGGGGAAGATCACCTTCGAAGCGGGAGCCTCTTTCGGACAGGAGGATAATGCGGGTATTGATGACAAGGGCAATGCCGAGTTGCTGACCCTTGTCGTGCGTGAGTTCCTTCGCAGCCCGAAATTCGTGGACGGTCTTTTCGGTGAGGGGTGGCGGCTGTGGATGGAGGACGCTTTGTCCCATCTTACCATCGACAAGCTGACGGTACGCCAGGTCATGGTAGTATTGGAGCTGCTTATCGAGAAGGTACGCAGCGTTGGCGGCCAGCTGTGCGTCAGCGCCGCCAACGGGAAAATAAAGACCGCCGTACTTGAGGACGGTTACTGGAGGATCACTTTCGAGCAGGACAACAGTTTCCAGGCCCATGACCTGATGCGCTGCGCCACGTTCAGCGGCGGGAACCTGAAAGGGTACTGGGTGGAGGTGGCCGGCGTGGAGGGTGACTCCATTCTCGTAAGTGAGGATGAATTTTCAGGTTCCCTTCCGGAGGCCGGTGACGAGTGCGTGCTGATGGGCAACACGGAGAACCCGCTGCGTCAGAACCTGATCCTGATCTCCGCCACCGAGGACGGTCAGCCCCGCGTGGACGTGATGGACGGGGTGAAGGCGAAGAACTTCACCGGCTGCCTTCGTGCGCGCCTGGGCAACCTGGACGGCATCAGCGATGACTGGTTCCCGGCTGACAACCAGCCGCACGGCAACGGCCTTTACAGCGACAACGCCTACCTGCGCGGGACTTTCCTTCTGGTGACCGGTGAGGACATCAAGACCAAGTTCGAGATCGTGGAGGGGCGCATCACCAGCGCGGTGACCGCCCTAAGGAACGACTTCGCCACGGAGAAGGGCTACCTGAACAACCCCGCCTTCGATGACGGGCTGGAGAAATGGAACACGGAGAACGAGACGGTGTTCTTCCTGGCAGGTAACAAATGGATCTGGGCGAACAACAACGTACTGACCAGAAAGGGCGACGGGGCGAGCGTGACGGTGGATGACGGGCGGACGGTGGTGCACATCCGTAACAAGTACATCCTCCAGAAACGGGCGAATTTGAAAAGCATCCCCTCCATGCCTGTGAACGGTGACGGGGAGAAGGAGGCCGTGCCGGTGTACCTTTCCTTCTTCTACCGCTGCGCAACCAAAGGGACTCTAAGAGTCCAGTTCCTGGACGTTGACAAGACGGGTTTCGCGAACTTCAACAGCCTGGAGGTGGAGGAGGAACTGTCTGCAACTGATGGTTACGTGCAGTACACCTGTAGCGGCCTCTGGAACGGTACCGGTGATTTCAAACTGTCCTTTACCGGTGACATCTACCTGTATATGCTCGTGCTGTCCACTGACAAGGTGGAGAGCCTTGCACACCGCTACCGGACGCTTTTCGAGCAGTCGGAGCGTCTGGTGAAGATAACGGCCGCCGTCTTTGACCGTGACGAGAATATGCTGGAAGAGACGGGGCTTGTGGTGAAGCCTGAAGGCGCGGGCATCTACGCCCAGGACGCGGACGGGAAACTGGCGCTTATCGGCGTGAGTGTGGACGGGACGGACGCTGACGGCAACAAGATCAGCGTGGTGAAGCTGACCGGTGACCGCGTCAAGCTGGAGGGCCTCGTGACGGCCAACGATAATTTCAAGATCCTGGAGGACGGGAGCATCGAGGCGAACGCGGGCACGTTCTCCGGGCATATCCGCACGAACTTCCACCTTGTGGAGTCGAGCGACGCCGTCCTGACCTCCTGCTCGGGCCGCGGCGAGGCCGGCTACCTGATCGGCCGCGAGCTGAGCCTGAAGGTGGACATGGCCGGTTCGTCGAACGGTGCGGACATCATCCTTCCGAACGACGTGCGTTATATCGGCTCGCGCGTAACCCTTTACAACGGCTGCCACCCTCCCTATACGCGTACGGTGGGCTCTATCCGCTACAGCTCCGTCCGTGTGGACGACGGCACGCTGCTCCGCGGTTCCAACGTGAACCTTAGCAGTGATTCGCTGCTTTCCTATTCCGACCCCTACAGGATCGACTGGATCAGCGGGATCATCGAGCTGGTCGGTACCCCCGAGCTGAACGGGAGAATCCTTGCGGACCTGGTTTCGTGGCGGGGAGCGTCGGCCGGTCCCCCCGCTTCCCCCTCGAGCGGATGGCTTTACTACGACACGAAAAGGAACCGCAACTACCTTTACTGGTACGGCGCGTGGGTGGAGTTCCCCGTTTACGGCGGCGCTTCCGATGATCTCCGCATCACGTGGAAGGGAGAGCTTTCTTCCGCTCCGGAGAACCCGGAGAGGAACTGGCTGTACGTCACCTCCGTGAACCGCTTCCTCCTGCTCTACACGGGCGAGGATTGGGAGGAGCCCGCCATCATTAACAGCCTGAACAAGTGCGGCTGGTGCATCCTTGGCTTCAGCGCGCTTTCATACCATTATTACAATGACTGACAACAATAAAAAAGGAGGAATAACTTATGGCACTTACAGAATCGGAGAAAACGGAACTTAAGAACGACATCCTGAACGCTATCAAGGCCGAGAGCCAGAGCGTTGATGAACTTGTGGAGGTCAGCTCCCTTGACAATATCAAAAGTCTCCCCGCCCTTCGCGGCAGTGAGCTGGTGAGTGCTCCGCTCACCCTTTTGCGTAAACCGGCCGATGATGCCGCTGCCACGGCGAATGCGTCTGCCACGAAAGCGGATAATGCTGCGGCTTTGGCGAATAAAGCTGCGGGTATGGCGTCTGATGCGGCCGGTACCGCCAATCAGGCTGCTGAAACTGCAAATTCCGCCGCGGCAGCGGCATCCGCGGCTGCGAAACAGGCGGAGGATGCCGCCGCCGGTGTGAACGACGGTTTGGTCGGTGGCATGACGGCCGTCCCTGATGAGGAGAACGACACGGTGAAACTCACCCTGCTGGGGAAGACCGGGACGGAGATTGCCTCCGTTGATATTCCCGGTGGTACGGGCGGTGGCGGTAACACGTATAATGTGACGGCGGAAGTCCCTTTGGAGAGCGGTTATTATGTCCTTTCCTCCGCGATCGGTGCCGTGGATGAGAAATACCGTTACAAGGGTCGTTGCATCACCTATGAAGTCTCGCAGGGCAAATGGGAGACCAAACAGTTCGTGGGGACAAGTCTGTCGAGCTGGGAGCAGGAGGCGAGCTGGGAGGACTTCGGCGGTGCCGGAACGATGAAGAGCCTGACGGTGAACGGCGAGAAGAAAGTTCCCGACAGCGAGGGCAACGTGGATCTGACCATCGACAAGCTGGAAGTGGACGAGAGCCTGGATGCCGACAGTACCAATCCCGTCCAGAACAAGACCGTCGCCGCCAAATTCCAGGAGGTGGAAGCCGGTACCGTGTTCGGCATGAGCGCGGAAGTGAGCGACGACGAGAGCAGTGTCCGCCTTGCGCTGACCAACAAGAGCGGGGCGGAGATCGCGAGCGTTGACATCCCGGCCGGCAGCGGTGGCGGCGGTGAGTCCTCCACCACCAAGATCGTGCTGCTTGCCGAGACCGACAAGAAAACCGTGAAGGAAGGCGGAGCGGTGAAACTTACCTATACCTATGACCACCAGGTTGCCGGCGGTGATGACAAGGGTAGCAGTACCGGACAGAAAGCGACCGTCACCATCCAGGTGAAGCGCGGGACGACCACCACTTATTCCTCCTCGCTGAAGGAAGTGAGCAAGGGTACCTATACCCTTGACCTGACCAAATACCTGCTGGTGGGCACGAGCGATATCTACGTCATTGCCGAGACTACCGATCCCACCACGGGCAAGGCGCAGAAGAAGCAGGCGTACGTGAGCGTGAAGAGCGTCACCCTGTCCCTTTCCTGCGGTTACAACCTGGCGGCCACCATCCAGAACGGCGGTTACGGTACCTATGATTCCGCGAGTATACCCTACGCCGTGAGCGGTACCGGCACGAAAACCGTCAGCCTGTACGTGGACGGTGTACAGCAGAACGCGCATACGGTCACCCGCAGCGGCACGACGAACGGCAGTTTCGAGGTTTCCATGACCGGCCTGTCCGTGGGGCGGCATACCGCCCAGCTGGTGGCCGAGATGGAAACTGACGACCTCACGCTGAAAAGCGAGAGCATCCATATCGACCTGCTGAAGGCCGGAACCGGCGCGCCCTTCATCGGTTTGAAGCTCATTCATGCCGACGGGCATGTCCTCGGACGGGACGAGCATCTGGAGCCGGTCCTTGAAGCCGGCCGCTACGAGAAGCTCACTTTCGACTGGGTGGCCTATGATCCCGACCGTGTGCCCGCTGAAGTGGAGTTCTGGAAAAACGGCGTCAAGAGCAGTACCGTGAGCGCTCCCCGCAGCATGATGACCTACAGTAACCGGTTTACCGAGGAAGGCACGCAGACGCTTGTCCTGAAAGCCGGTCCGACCGGGTACACTTTGCGCATCGACGTGGGTGAGAGCGGTATCGATATCAGCGAGGCCACCTACGGCCTGGCGGTCAAGCTTGACGCGGCGGGCCGCAGCAACGGGGAGAGTAACCCCGGAACATGGGAGTCGAACGGCGTGGAGACCACGTTCGAGGGTTTTGACTGGAGCAGCAACGGCTGGACGGGTGAGGCGCTGAAGCTGACCAACGGTGCGAAAGCCGTCATCGGCTACCGGCCCTTTGCCACCGATGTGAAAAGTACGGGGCTGACCATTGAACTGACCCTCCGGGTAAGCAATCCCACTGACAGCGATACCGCAGTTGTGGACTGTCTCGACAGTGGCAAGGGGCTTTATATCACCCCTTCGGAAGCGAGTTTCAAGACCGGTGAGAAAGTGTCCTATACCAACGAGGACGACGAGCTGGTGGAGCGTGAGATCAAGCTGGGCACGAATTATGTGGAAGACCGGTGGATCAAGGTGGCCCTCATGGTGGGTACCCGCAATGAGAGCCGTCTGATGGAGCTTTATGTGGACGGCAACCGTACCGGTGCCGACATCTACGACAACGCCTTCAGCTTCCGCCAGGACAATCCGAAATATATCACCATTGACAGCGCCGGGGCGGACGTGGAGGTAAAGAGCGTGCGTATCTATACCCGCCGGTTGAGTGACGACGAGGAACTGGAGAACCGGATGGTGGACAGTGCGGACGGTGAGGAGATGATCGCGCTGTATGAGGAGAACGATATCCTGGGTGATACCGACACTGTGGATATGGACAAGCTGCGTGCCAAGGGCAAGGGGGTGCTGCGTATCGTGCGCCAGAACAAGCTCGATGACGTGTATGCCGAGAACAACAAGAAGACGGACTTTTCGGCGGATATCTTCTATTACTCCCCTTTCGGATCCGAATACGACTTCGTGCTTCGTGACTGTTATATCCGTATTCAGGGTACCAGTTCCACGAAATATCCGAGCAAGAACATCCGTATCTATATCAGCAAGGGCGGCACGAACCTTAGCTTCACCGTTGGCGGCAAGGAGCAGGCGGAAAAGAAATATCCCGTCCGTCCCGGTGGCATCGCCATGAACCTGATCTGTCTGAAGAGTGATTATTCCGACTCGTCCATGTCGCTGAACACAGGCGGTGCCAAACTGTTCAACGACGTGCTGAAGGAGATGGGGCTTCTCACCCCTCCGCAGCGTTACCAGTACGAGACGGGCGGCAGCGATTTGAACGCGGTCACCGTGCGTACCGCTATCGACGGTGTGCCTATCGACATGTTTGTGGCGGCTGCGGAGGACGGCGAGAACAACTATGTGGGGCAATACAACTTCAACAACGAGAAAAGCAAGAGCGGCGACCTGTTCGGCCTTAGTGGCGTGGAGGGTTACGATCCTGCCTGTCCCCTCACTCTGGAAATGCTGAACAATACCGAGGCCATGTGCCTTTTCAAGACCACAAGTGACGCTCATCTGGAGGAGGTGTTTGATGCCGGTGCCGAGACCAACGTTCCGGATGATGTGAAATGGGCGGGCCTTGACGAGTCGCAGCGTACGGCCGTGAAACGGCTGTACGCATGGATACGCTCGTGTGTTCCGGACGGTGCGACGAGCGCCGACCTCTCCACTTTTAAGAGCGAGAAGTTCAGGGACGAGATAAGTGACTATTTCGACAAGGCTTTCCTGCTGACGTATTACCTCTGGACGGACTATTTCCTTGCCGTTGACCAGCGTGCGAAGAACATGATGCTGCGCACGTGGGACGGCCTGATATGGTACATCACCTACTACGACGGTGATACCCAGATGGGAAAACGTAACGACTGTTTCCTGGTGTATGACTACACCACCGACCGCGACACTTATGACGCCGAGGCCGGGAAATATGCCTTTGAAGGCCGTGACAGCTGGCTTTGGAACCTCGTTCTGGCCAACCTGGACGCTGACCTGAAGACACAGGCGCAGGCTCTTCGCGGTGTACTTACCACCAGCCGTGTCCTGGACATGCTGAACGTGGAGCAGGCGGGCAACTGGTGCGACCGTGCCTATAACAAGAGCGGCGAGCTGAAGTACATCCTGCCCGCCACGCAGGAGATGTACGGCAAGGTGTGGCCGTTCATCTACGCCCTTCAGGGCAGTAACCGTGCGCACCGTGAATATTTCGTGCGTAATCGTTTCGCCCTTCTGGATGCTAAGTACGGCACGAGCAATTTCACCAGTGACAACATCGACCTCTATCTGGCACGTACGGCTGCTGACACCCCCGACGTGCTGAAGATTACGGCCAACGAGGTTTATGCTTTCGGCTACGGTACGAACAACAGCCCGAATATAGGGAATACCGGCATCATCAAGAAAGATGCGGCTGCGAGCCTTTCCATCACCGGTGCCTATACGGTGAACGATCCCTTGAGGGTTTATGGCGCGAGCCGTATGAAGGTGCTGGATATGAGCGGGGCCGCCGACCACCTGAAAAACGCTTTCGACCTGGGCAAATGTACCGTGCTGCGCGAACTGAACCTTCAAAGTTCCGGCAACGGCAGTACCGGCTGGTGGTTGAACATCGGCAACTGCAAGCAGCTACGTAAACTCAACCTTCGTAACCAGGCACAGGCGAAAACCGGGGGAAGTACCAGTACCGAGCTGGATTTGAGTGCGCAGACCAAGCTGGAAGAACTTGAGGCCCGCGGTACGCAGGTGCAGAGCGTGGTGCTAGCCAAGGGTTCTCCCGTGACGCTGCTCCACCTTCCCGGTACACTGACCAGCCTCCGTCTGGAATATCTGGGCAGACTGACCACCGGCGGGCTGACATTGGAAAGCTACAGCAAGGTGAAGACCTTCATCTTTGACAGTTGTCCAGGTATTGACTGGGAAACCCTGCTGGGCCGTTGCACGGGTGTGGAACGTATCAGAGTAACCGGTATTGACCGCGAGGATGACGGTACGTGGCTGGATAAGTTTGTCGGGATGGGCGGTGTGGATTCCGATGGCAACACTACGGACACGTGCGCCTTGGTGGGTACGGTACAGCTCACGCGCTACATTGATGACGATACGTACAGCGCTCTGAAGGCGCACTTCCCGGAACTGAATATCCGGCAGCCGGAATACACGATGATCGAGTTCGACGACGAGGTATCGGATGACGCGAACGTGAGCAACCTTGACAACGGTACCGGCTACAAGTATGACAACGCGTATGAGGTGAGCGGTCATATTTCCGCCATCCTGAAGCAGCGTCACCGTGTACTTGCTAAAGTGACTAAAAAAGCGACGACGCGGGGTGTGAACATGGCGAACGTTGATACCACGGTGAACAACCTGGACGGTGAGATGACCTACTACCCGCTGGACGACACGGACAGCAACAAGTACGCCGACGGCACGGCTGCCAGACTGGACGGCACTGAAGGTGACTGGATGATGTACGAGCCCTTCTTCTGGAGCAAGGGTATCAATGATTACCTGAACGGCAAGCATTACTCCTGTTACAGCAGTAACGGTTCGGATAACATGCCTTCCGTTCCGGATGCTGACGTCCTTACGCTTGACGACATTAAGGGCACGAGTGGCGGTTATCTTTCCGGTCGTAAGATCATGAGCGGAAAGGATACGCTTTCGAACAGCTACAGTACTGACAGTACGTATTCGGTATGCAAGGTGAACGTGGACGGTTACAAGCGTGTGCGTTTCCCGAGCGTTCCCGGTACAAGCCTTGTCGGAAGCATTTTCACAGACGATTCCGGCACGGTCATCAGTTCAATCGTCGTCCCTACCTTGAGCAACAAGTTCGAGGCCGGTATGTACCTGATTGCCGATGTTCCGGAGGGTGCCACTGCTCTTCACTTCTCCATTCTGAACACGGCAGAGTTCGATAAGGTTGTCCTTTCTAACAGTGACAGGATCGAGGATATGGAACCCGAATGGGTGCCTAATGACGAGCACTTGTGTGCCGTTGTGGGCAGCAGTGTTGTCGGTTCCAAACTTCGCGCCTGCATTACCGGCGGGAGCACTACGGCGAGCATGACCTGGGCTGATTTCCACTATTACAGTGTCCAGCGCGGTATGCAGCAGATTGATGCCCTTATGCACTCGCGCATCGCGAATCTTTTCTACGCGAAGTACGGTCGTCGTGACAGCCAGGAACAATGCGGCGCGGGCTCTCACACGAACAACCGTACTACGGGTGGTACTGCCAGCCGCGGTATGACGGACACGATCGGCTACGAGGAAGCCTCCTCAATCAACCCTAATGTGACGAACAGCCTGATAGAAAACTCCGTCCACCAGTATGCGTGGTACCGTGAGAAGGATGACTACGGCGGGGCCACGGTTACGCAGGTGAATAATATTTGCTGCCTTGGCTACGAGGACATCTATGGTCATAAATATGACATGATGGACGGCGTGGATCTTCCTAATGACACGGGCAATTCCGGGAAGTGGCGCATCTGGATGCCTGACGGCAGTACCCGCCTGGTTAAGGGTTCCGTGAGCTCCGGTATCTGGATTACCGCCGTGGCGCATGGCAAATATATGGACGTGATTCCGGTGGGTTCCGTTTCGGGTTCCTCCTCGACAAATTACTGCGACATCTACTACATATCCACTGCCTCCAGCCGTGTGGTCTATCGTGGCTACAACTACGCGTACCCGAATGGCGGTGTTTCGATGTCGTATGCGTACTACGATTCCTCGTATACGAGCACGAGCATCGGTTCTCGTCTGGCCTTCCGCGGCCGGCTCGTTAAGGCGTCGAGCGCCGTGGCGTTTAAAGCGATAAGCGAGGTTGCATGATCGGCCGCGTAAAGCGTCAAAGCGGGAGCGAAGCGACAAAACATCCGGTGTTCCCCGAGCAGGGGAACGCCGTTCATTACGGGCGTCAGCCCGTCGAAAAATATTTTTTTGACGTCAGGTTTTGTATCTGTTTGTTAAATAATAATTTGAAAATAGTACTTTTGCATTTGAAAGGTGGCGCCTCCCCATAGGCCGTGTGGTCTATCGTGGCAACAACAACGCGAACCCGAATGGCGGTGTTTCGATGTCGAATGCGAACAACGATTCCTCGAATACGAACACGAACATCGGTTCTCGTCTGAACAACAATCGAAAGGAAATTTTAATCGGCGTACAACACCGGGGACTTGTCCCCACCGTGGTGCCGAGGGGGGCAAGCCGCAGTAACAGCGGTCCGTAAGGGCCGGAAAACTGAAAAATAAAGTGTCGGGTAGGGTTTGGTAGGCCGGAAACGGTTCGAAGAAGCCGGGCCCGGGGGATTGAAGGCCCCGTATTAAAAGCAATAAACAGTAATTTATGCGCAGGGTTGGGTATATCATCGAGGAGATCGTGGAGCCTTCCAACATGGAGGCTTCCTTCCGGCAGGTCCTTCGCGGCAGCAAGCGTAAACGCAGCCGCCAGGGGTGCTATCTGCTCGCGCATAAGCCCGAGGTGTTGGAGGAGCTGGTCGCGCAGATCGCATCCGGTACTTTCCGCGTGAAGGACTACCGTGAACGCGAGATCATCGAGGGCGGCAAGCTACGCCGCATTCAGGTGATCCCGATGAAGGACCGCATCGCCGTGCATGCCATCATGGCGGTGGTGGACCGCCATCTGCGGAAACGTTTCATCCGTACCACCTCCGCCAGTATCAAGAGACGGGGGATGCACGACCTCCTGGCGTATGTCCGCCGTGACATGGCCGAAGACCCTGATGGTACACGTTACTGTTACAAGTTTGACATCACCAAATTCTACGAGAGCGTGAAGCAGGATTTTGTGATGTATTGCGTCAGCCGGGTGTTCAAGGACGCAAAGCTCGTGACCATGCTGGAGAGCTTTATCCGCCTGATGCCTGAAGGTCTGAGTATCGGCCTGCGCAGCTCGCAGGGGCTGGGCAATTTGCTTTTGTCTGTGTATCTGGACCATTATCTGAAGGACAGGTATGCCGTGCGTCATTTCTACCGCTATTGTGATGACGGCGTCGTACTGGGTAAAACGAAAGCGGAACTGTGGAAGATTCGTGATGCCGTCCACGGGCGCATGGAGTGTGCCGGTCTCCTGGTGAAGGGGAACGAGCGCGTGTTCCCGCCGGGCGAGGGCATCGACTTTCTGGGGTATGTGACTTTCGGTGCGGACCATGTCCGCCTTCGCAAGCGCATCAAGCAGAAGTTCGCCCGAAAAATGCACGAGGTAAAATCGAGAAGGAGGAGGCGTGAGCTGATAGCGTCGTTCTACGGGATGGCCAAGCACGCCGACTGTCATACGTTGTTTAAAAAATTAACAGGCAAAGACATGAGATCATTTAAAGACTTGAACGTTTCCTACAAGCCGGAGGACGGCAAGAAACGTTTTCCCGGGGTGGTGGTAAGCATCCGGGAGCTGGTGAACTTACCGATTGTGGTGAAGGACTTCGAGACGGGCATCAAGACCGAACAGGGCGAGGACCGCTGTATCGTGGCCATTGAGATGAACGGTGAACCGAAAAAGTTCTTTACCAACAGCGAGGAGATGAAGAACATCCTCTTGCAAGTGAAGGATATGCCCGACGGCTTCCCGTTCGAGACCACCATCAAGACGGAAACCTTCGGCAAGGGTCGAACTAAATACATATTTACATGAAACGGGTAGAAGGAACATCCGGGATAAAACTGATCGAGTGCGTGAGCCCGGCACGCAACAGATGGCGCATCCGCTGGGATGTACAGGAACGTGAGGACGGATCCGCCTCCTACATGGAGGAAGGCTTTGTCGGCAGACCTCACATGGATACTATAAAGTCCGTCATTACAGACTGGTGTAATGAGCAAATTGACCGTGAGATACTTTCCGGTTTTCTCTATGAAGGTATGCCGGTATGGCTGTCAAGTGAAAACCAGTTCAATTATAAGGCAGCGTATGATCTGGCCGTACAGACTGGTGGTGCTACGCTTCCCGTGACATTCAAGTTCGGTACGGATGAGGTTCCCCAATATCGGGAGTTCGTCACACTGGAGGAACTGACCGATTTCTACACGAAAGCCATGAAGCATGTTCAGGACACGCTGTCTGACGGCTGGAGGAAGAAAGACGCTTTTGATCCGGAGAAGTACCGGGTGGAATAAATCCTTCGGGGGAGGATAAGAAAAAAGCCCCCGGCCTGTTAAAAAGTAACGCCAATCACTTTTATAAACATGAAACGCCAAACCGCGCGACCGGGGGCAAATACCCTCTGTCACGGTTTGACGTTTTTTTTGTTGTCTAAAAAATGATTGGCGATGCAAAGATATAATTTTTTTGTTGTATGAAAGTGATTGAGATATTAAACTTTAACCGGGAGCTGTTGAAAAGGCTTCAGGCGGCCGGCATCCGTCTGGAAGATGCCCGGTATATCGACCTGTACGCGGACTATACCCGCCTACTCGATCAAGGTGAAAAAGTCTCGTATGCTGTGGCCGTATTGTCCGAAAAGTATTCGGTGAGCGAACGTAAGGTTTATGCCTTGGTGAAACGATTCCAGAGCGACTGCAAGACGCTTGCAGTGTGAACGGGTTGTTTTATGTCGTAGGGAGTGCCGTTTCCCCTTATCTTTAGGGTGTTTCAAATTTAGAAGGAGGAAATGGCTATGAACAAGTATTACCGTATCCTGGACAAGATTCTTGCCACGGGAAAAACACAGACCAACAAGAAGGGAAATATACAATACCTTCTGAACGAGCAGCTGTCACTGACACCGGCGGACCTGCTTGACATATTCGAGGGGCATAATATCGCCCGCAAGAAGCTCCGCAGCGAGTTGCAGTTATTTATGCAGGGTGAGCGCAACGTGGAGAAGTACCGGGAGGCCGGCATCAACTGGTGGGACTATTGCGGCTCCATCCTGGTGAACAGTTACCCGACCTATTTCGAGAAGCTGCCTCCGTTGATAGCGAAAATTAACCGGGAGAGGCGCAACAGCAAGAACTACGTGCTTTTTCTGGGCGAAACCGGTGCCGAGAGCAACCAGGCACCCTGTTTGAGTCTGGTACAGTTCCAGTTAGATGGCGGTGAACTGGTTCTGTCCGCCTACCAGCGCAGCAGTGACGCAAACCTCGGGCTACCTTCCGATATTTACCACCTGTACCTGATGGCGCGGCAGATAGAACTTCCCTTGAAGTCGATCACTCTCTATCTGGGCAATGTACATATCTACGAGAATAATATCCCGGGCACCCGTGCGCTGATCGCCGGTGACGAGACGGTCCGCTTCGGGTTGAACGTGTAGTTTGCTGTATATGTCTTGCAGCGGGAACAGTTCATGTTTCCCGCTGTTTTTCGTTTATTCTGTGGACCTTTGCGGCCGTTTTAAAGCAGAATGAAATGAGAAAGATGTATTTGTCCGCCCCGCTTCCTTTCGTGGGGCAGAAACGCATGTTTGCGAGGGAATTTATCAAGGTGCTGGGACAGTTCCCGGACAGCACCGTGTTTGTGGACTTGTTTGGCGGCTCGGGCCTGCTGTCACATATTACCAAATGTGTCAGGCCTGATGCCACCGTTGTGTATAATGACTTCGACAACTACCGCTGCCGACTTGTAAATATCCCGGCCACCAATGTGCTGTTATCCGATTTGCGTCGGATAGCTGAAGGGGAACCCAGAAACAAACGTATAACCGGGGAGGTTCGCGATAAAATGTTTGCTCGTATTGAGAGGGAAGAAAAAGAGCACGGTTACGTGGATTATATCACGGTTTCCGCATCCTTGTTGTTCGCCATGAAATATGTGACCAGTTTGGAAGGAATGAAGAAAGAAGCCATCTACAATAGGATTCGGCAGACAGACTATCCCGAAGCAAAGGATTATCTGGAAGGACTGACTATAACCAGCGAAGACTACAAGGAAGTATTCAAACGTTACAAAGATGTTCCGGGTGTGGTGTTCCTGGTTGATCCGCCGTACCTCTCCACCGAGGTGGGTACTTACAAGATGTTCTGGCGTCTGGCTGACTATCTGGATGTACTAACCGTTCTGAAAGGGCATTCGTTCGTGTACTTCACCTCGAACAAGTCCTCCATTTTAGAACTGTGCGACTGGATGGACCGAAACCCATTTGTCGGCAGCCCATTCAAGGAATGCAGGAAAGTGGAGTTTAGTGCAAGCGTAAACTATCAAGCTAAATATACAGACATGATGCTGTACACGAAGCCGGATGAGGTGTCAGGTATAGCAGCCTAACAATTGCATAAAGATAGGAAATTATTTTGAATCTGCAATGGCTTTTAAATGATATTTTAAAGCCATTTAAAGAGGGTTCAAGTGAAAGAAAAACGGTGGGCTTTGATCATGCTGAATAGGACCGCGCTCACCGTTTTTCTTGTACGCGTCGTTTTTGTACTTTTTGAAACGCATCGTTTTTGTTAAGCGGCACGTCTGGTTTTTCCGGATTTATGACCATCAAAGTCTTTCTGTGTAAGCCTTATCTTTTCCAGCAGCATTTGCTTGTACTCATAATCTCTCAGGTTACCGTAAATGCCATAGATAGCAGCTTGTATATTGTCTTCGGTTGGTCCAAACTCTTCTTCCCAATAGGAATTATCCGGTTCAAGCTCGGTCCAATTGTCTTCCACCTCTTTTTTCAGTTCATTGATTTTTCCTTCACTGCCATCGTACCGGGTGAACATCATGGCGGTATCCCCATCGGTGAGCGACATGCTGTTGCCGGTAATCCCCACAACGGCGGCAATCACTTCATTGCTGTTTATGGGTTTGACAGTAAGCAGATTTTCGACAAGTGTGTATTGCAGGGTTGCACCTTCTGCTTTCCATCCTTTATAAAATCCTGCCAAAGTCGGCATCGACTCCAATGTGTATATTGCCATGGCTCCCGTTCCGTTTTTGTTGAATTCCACGATATAAATCGTGCCGTCTTCCACGCAATACCAATTTCCAATCACTCCGTTTTCCATGGCTGTACCATCGTCAGAGTCGGAACAAGCGGCAATCATAAAGACGCACATTACGAACATCAAAAAGTCATAAATCTTCTTCATAACTGTATGAGGGAATAATAATGTTATTTCTTTATTTCAATAGTTCAAGGTTCAGGACAGCTATACAAGGGCGACATGAGGAAAAATTTCCATGCCGCCCTTTTCTTTATTTGTTCTTATAGGACTTCATGAAAATCATTCACCACGGGTAATTACCGCACGGCTCAGACGGGGATCATTGTAGAACATATTGTCCACACCACCCTTATAATCGATGCGTAGCTGTTTGTCTTTCACACCGAACTCTTTCACCAGGCAGTCGTAAACATTTTCCGCACGTTCCTTGCTCAGACGTTCGTTCCCCCTGCTGTTGCCCGTACCTGCATCGGCATAACCGGTGATGGTATATACGGCATCCGGGTCGCCCTCCTTGATGATTTGAGCCAGCAGCCCGAGGTTGGCGCGTGCCTCGTTGCTCAGCTTCGTCTTGTTAATCTGGAAGGTAACAAGGTTGGCGGCAGCTATCTTCTTCACAATAGTGCGGGCTTCACGCTGGTCGTTCTCGGCAAGAGCCTTCTTCAAACGCTCATTCTCCGCACTCATCTCGTTCAGCTTCTGACGCATGCTTTCCAAATCTCCGTAATCGTAACGGTAAACGGTTTTGCTGCGTCCCCAACCGCGTTCCTTGAATTTATAAGTCAGGCCGATGGTAGCGGAAAGGTTACCTTCACCGAAACGTCCTCCGCCTTCACCGTCGAAGCGGTCGTTCACGAACATGCCGCGCACGTCGAGGTTCAGGTCAAGCGCGTCACACAAGCGGAAAGAGTTGAGCCATCCGATGTTGGCACTCACCTCCTTGGCTGACGGTGATTGCCATACACGTGCCCATCCGAGACCTACATACGGACTGCTGTTCCATACCCGTGCCGGGTTGTATCCGCAAAACAGGTTCGAAAAGTTAAACAGCACATCCGCATGGAAGTTACCCATGTTGAATTTCTGCTTCTCCAGCCAGTGTGGAGCACCGCCACCGTCCACATCGACACCGGTTCCGTGAGCAGAATCCTCATTTTTGTCACCCGGATGTTTCGTGGCTCCTTTAATCTTCAGTCCGCTGTAACCCAGCCGGAGACCAATTCCCGGAGTAAACCATTTGCCTACCATCACATCCAATGCCGGAGCGATGCGGTCACCGAAGTCACACTGCCTGTCATGGTCACCGAAGTAAACCTGCGCACCACCACCCGCGCTGATAAACCAGTTGCTCCAGAAGCGGTTGGTCTCCACTTTGTACTTGTCCGCACTGTACTCCACCTTCTCTTCCGTAGTGGAAGTCTGCGCCAGGACGGGGACAACCGCACAAGCGCATAAGGTCGCTAAAAACAATTTTCTAATCATAATTAATACTATTAGTTGTTTTGAAAATATTTTAGAATTCACGTTCTCCCCTGTGTCACCATTTGCTGATAAAGCTGTTCATGGCGTTGAGACGAGCCAGATAAACGGTCTTGAAGTTCTCTATCAATGCGTCGTATTCCATGCGCTCGTCACCCGAATAGTCGATATACCACGAATAACCGGTACGTTCCTTTGATTCTATCGGCCATATTTCCTGATTATACTTATCCGATAGTTTGCATTCACCGCCAAGCCGGTCAATGGTAGCCGTCACACCCTGCAGCACCGGATAAAGTGTCGTCCAGCGTTGTTTTACCAGCGCCTTGAAGTTCGCGTCTTTCATCAACAGAGGATACCACATATAAGGAGCGTCACCGTCATATCCACCTTTATAAGAGTATTTTGTATAAAGCTGCGTATTGATGTCGAAGCCTAAGGAAGGCTTGCCAAACCCCTTGTTTATCTTGTTGATTTCCGCGATATTCGGGAAGGTCTGATAGTCAAAGTCCCACACCGGACCGGCACAGAGTTTACCCGCGCCGTCCTTCACCATATACACGCTCTTCGGGTGGCGATACTCGTTGTTCATGGTGAGTTCCTGTACAATCCAGTAATCCGCCACGGAATTGATGTCGAGTTTCTCGTAGGCAGCGGTGTAGTTGCCGCTCCACAGTTTGTTCTCGATGTCCTGCACCCATCCTGATATATAGTTCCAGATGGTATTGTCGGTAATTACATCCTTGCTCATCAAAGGAAGGTTGCAATGCGAAGTGTGCATCTTATTGGTTTCATCGTAATTATCGTCGAACTCCAGCAGGTAGCCGCAATTGTCGGTGGTAGGAGCAGTTTGATCTTCAAATCCGTCCTGAACAGCTACCCTGTTTTCATCAATTTTGATTTGTTCACAGAGATAATAGCTGCCCACATGCACGCCATTGAGCACCAGCTCCACGTTTTTGCCATGCGGGTTCCATCCGATGCCTTTATTTTCCGTAACGGCAAAAGCGTCAGACGTCTTATTGGCGATGTCAAACGCCACACCGTTGCGTATCAGCGAACGGTCTATCCAGCTTGCCAGCAGGCACCACCGTTTATGCTTGGGCATACCCAGCACGGACGCTTTCTTTGCAAGTTTCACCGCCAGCGGCTTCTTGGGGAAGTTACTGGTGGAATTGCCGCGAATACGGAAACCGCAGGCCGCCTCCGCAAGATTGTTTTCAGGATGCAGCACATCATAGATGGCAATCTTGTGGGTTTCCACAAAATCAGTCGTTTTCAACGGTACATTGGTATGCAGGAACGGCATGCCACCCGTTCCGTCGGAGATGAGTACCACTACCGGCAGTCCGGTATTGGTAAGCGTTACCACGTAGTCGCGGCTGTTGCCGTCAGCATCTTTCACCGTATAGGTGACGGGATGGCTGAAATCCTGTTCGCTTACACCACTCGTCTGTTCCGTTCCGTTTACATATACCTTCAAACCGTCGGCTACGGTAAATGTCGGTTTGAGAACAAAATCGTAGAGGTAAGGGATGCAGCCGTTCACTTCGCCCTTGTCCACCCCTTCGGTGACAGTCATCGTCTTGTCCGAAGTCACCCAGCGGGTAGTGGTTGCACTACCGTTATAATAGGCTTCGGTATCCAGCAGCTTGCCTTTGTTGGCGGCTATCTTAAAGCTGAAATTTTGAAGTGTGCCGGCAGCCAGCTGTCCGCCTTCGGGAGTATAGTCCTCTACCGTTGCCTGATTATCAGACAGGATAGTGGCGTTGAGCGGCAGGTCGTAGAAAGTGCCCGCTACGAAATCGGTCTGCAACTGCGTGCTGAATGTAGCCTTATGCCTGTTGGTGAAAATCACGAACTCAGCCGTTTTGCCTTTTTGAGCACCCGGAGCTATCACGGCATAGGCTGTCTGCCGCTCTGTCAGCACCGGTCGGCGCGACATCACTACGGCAAGCGTAGCATTACATTCGGATGCGGGAGCTAATGCTCCTCCGTCCGGTAAGTTGTAAGTGAAGCTACCGGTCAGTGCCGCGCCGTCGGTAACCGTCATTTCGACCCTCAAAAGTTTCTCGTCCTCCGACAATCCCTCCGAGCCGTGCAGGTTTATTTGCAGGCGAAGCAACGAGGCCAGTTGCCGGAAACTCATGCGATAGCCGTTCCCATCCTTTACCGCTTGTGTGGCTGCCTTGTAATCGAACTGCGCCACAGACTGTTCGTCCAGATAATCCTGTTCCGCAGGTATCCGTACAGGAATAGCGGTAGCGTCCGTCGCGTCTTTATTATAGGGGTAATAGGCGTAAGCCGGCGTTTCGCCGCCTGTCATAGGACCGGTGAACGAAGTCTTGTTTTGTGGAGCGGTGTTGGTGGATGAGAAGCAGGCGTTTTGCGTGTTGTCCCCGAATACGCCAATCTTATCCGCAGGCAACCATTGCATCACCAGACTGCCATCGTCGGCTATGCCTCCCACTATGGAGCGGGAAGCCGCCGTACCGACATGGGCCTCCGCCGTTGCCGTAATCTTCACTTCTTCCGTTCCTTGGGAAGAAATGACTTGTTCTTCAGAACAGCCCGACAACATCGCAAGAAAGACCGGACCTAATATGTATTTGTCTAATTTCATACAGTGATATGTATTTGTTTATTCCCTTACACAACGCACCGCAAAAGCACTTTCACGATATGCGAAATCGACGGTATTAATCGCATTGTATGAGTTATAACTTCCGCTTGTATTCTCCGGGTTATAAGGAGCCATCGAGAACTTATGACTCTGTTCCGCATTCTTCTGCGCCGCGCTGGTCCAATAGCTTGCCGTATAGTTGAGAGTCAAATATGGCGCATTTCCGCCCACCCACAAGTCACCGTTTGTCGCCCCACGTGAACCTGTCATCGGGTAATATGCTCCTACGGTATCATCGGTATTCTTCTTGAACCACCAGCCATTGTTATACTTCACATAATTAATCCATTCTAATTTTGCAGTAGAGTTTCCCTGCGGAGTGTCCCCACTTGTCCGAACAGCAAACCCGGTAAAAGTGAATTTATTTGCAACACGGTAGCCTACAGGACTTGGATCATAGATGCTCTTTTGATTGCTCCAACCCGCACCGGCTTCAGCATTTGAATATTTACCGCTACTATACCATGTGTACTGATCGTTTTTATTCAAATCCCCCCACAGCATTTCATTCGCAGTGGCCAACCAATCACCGGCAGTGCCACATTTTATCATCTCTCCCGGATGCCGTACTCCGGTAAGTATCCCGGCGTTGTCGTCAGCATATACGGGATAGGAAGTCTCAATGTCCTTGGCCGCGCCGTCCACATAGTAAACGGTGCTGTTCGGTATCGGGTCTTTGCGTCCCCACTGGTAGAGCGTAGCATGGTAAGAGTGAATGCCGAGCGCGCCCAGCGTGCGGTCCATTACCATGAACTTGGCTCCTGCCATGTTGGTATATTCCTCATCGGAGGGAAGCGTGTCGCCCACACCCCAGATGTGCCAGCTCCAGAGGATGTCGCCCGTGCAGTTCTCGCCGCTATACACGGCAATCAGGGCATTTCCCACATTCTTGTTGGCGGTATAGTGTACGCGGCCTTCCTTCAGGCTGATGCCTGACACGAAGTTCTCGGTATCCTGCCACAGCAACTTGGCCGACCGGGGTGAGATGGCGGCTGAAGTCACATGGAAGCCCGCATCGGGAATGATGCCTTTGTCGCCGTTGCCTATCTGTGTGGCAAGGAACGAATGCTCGCCCGTAGCGGTTATCATGTAGCAGTTGGCCGTTTCTTCCGCTTCCGGCTTTTCCGGTTCCTTGATTTCCTCCACCACCGCATCGTTGTTGGCGAGTACTGTGGCATTGAGGGGCAGGTCGTAGAAAGTACCTGCCGTAAAATCGCTGAGCAGCGTTGTGGAGAATTTCACCATATGCTTGTCGGTGGTGATGATGAAGTCGGCTTTTTTCCCGTTCTGCGTACCCGGAGCCACCACCGCATAAGCAGTGACGCTTTGCGAGAGCAGGGGTTGGTTGCCCATCGTTATCACCAGAGACGGCTGTACGTCTTTCTCCGTCAGTCCGTTGTCAAGGGCGTTCAGGTTGTAGCTGAACTCACCGGTCAGTGAGCCGCCTTCGCTTGTCATCTCGATCTTTTCCAGTTTCTCGTCCACAGCCAGTCCATCGGCATTCCTCAGATTTATCTGAAGCCGCAACAGCGACGTCATCTGGCGGAACTGCATGTGGTACGTGTCGTCGGTACGTTTCACACATTCCGAAGCTGCCTTGTAGTCATACTTCGCAACGGAACTTTCGTTGTGGTAGGTCTGTTCGGTCGGAATGGTTACCGGTATGGCCGTCACGTCTGTCGGTTCTGCCGCATACGGGTAGTAGGCGCAACGTGGCGTGTCCCCCATGTTGATTGTACCGCTGAAAGAGGTCTCGTTGGAGGCGGTGGCATTGGTGGAGGTAAACGGCGCGTTGGACGTGGAAGTGCCGAACACGCCTATTTTATCCTCCGCTTCCCACTGCATCACCAGATGGCCGTCCGATGCAATTCCTCCGACGGTGGTCCGTGAGGATGCGCCGGCGTGTCCGTCGGTAGTTGCCGTGATTGCCACTTCTTGTCCCGTTCCATCGGCAGAGAACGTTTGTTCTTCCGAACAGCCCGATACAACAGTGATGGCAACCAAGCCCGCTAATAGTTTACTTAGATTCATTTTGAATTGCAGTGTTATCAGCTTCGCAAGTTCAAGCTACGGGTCTTTATCCGCATCGCTACGGGAGAACCGAAAAAGCCTTGAACTTGCGAAACTTGCTTTGATTTATTTAATGATTGAACCGCCGTTGCCAAAGGCTGAGTCGTAGCCTGTGGAGGTGGAACTTTGGGGCTTCGCGTCGCGCACCGGACGGATTACAAACTCATGAGATTCCACAGCAGTTGTGATAAACTGCGGATTACCAGCCTGAATGTAATACATTCCATCATAACTGCTTTTGCCGTCATAGTATGTTCTTGCCGATGTATAATCACTCAAGCCAGAGATATGCGTCAACATCAACATCAACTCACGCTGGTTGGGAATACGCCATTCTCCCTTGTCGGAGCCGTCTGCCTCTTCGGAGTAGTTCTTACACAAGTCGAGAGTCATAATTTCTTCACGGGTGAATGTGGACTGAACAGTAGCTGACGAAGGCTTGTTGGAGTCAATGACTACTGAGCTCGCGCTGGCAGTAGGATTACGATTTGTATTCGTTCTGATTCTGACATAGTTGCCATTGTCTGCAAAAATATATAAATCGGTATATGTTGGTGATTTATACGTTACCTGCATTCCGGTCAGCGTATTGCCCGTTATTTCTGTCCTTTTACCGGTTTCAGTAGTAGCATAATAATATTTTTTACCAGTCTCTCGGGTGATTGACAATTCTACATCGACTGTGTAGGTGTAATTTAGCCAATCTCCTGTTCTATTACCGGTTTGCTTAGTGATAGTCACCTCCGGCACATAATCATCTCCCGGTTTAGCTGGCGCACTGTAAGTCAAATTCTTCTCAGCAACCTGGAACGCTTCCGGCAGTTTGTTTTCGATGGCGCCTTGATTATGTGCAAGGTATTCTCCCGTTTGCGAGCCGGAAGGACGAATGGCGTTGTCTCCCAAACCGGACACGGTGATGATTCGGGTATTTGAGTCGTAATCGGATATACGGGTCGTTTCACCGGTGGCATTACTCAATGAGCGGATGCAACGCACAAATTCCTCCGCTTCATTCCCTGATTTGTATGCTCCAAAAGCACCCTCTTTCGCCCAATAAGTACGGTATGTTCCGTTGGTACTGGTGAAATAGTTTTCGCCACTGGTAAGGCGGGCTTCCTGAATCAGAGCGTGTACACCTGCCCAGATAGCCTGGTGCTGGTTGATGGCGGGCAGATACCACTTGATTTCTCCTTCGTCTATTATGCCGTTTCCGTTTTCATCACGGTTGCGGAGCAGACCCTGATAGAGTCCGTAATCATAAGCAGGCTTCATCTTATTGTTAACAAAATCGATATAATCATCCCAACGGGTATTCACGATATCAGCTTTAAAGTTGGCATAACCGTCGTTTCTATCTGTACCATTGCCATTATCATTAACCGAACTTGTTGAAGAAGATGAGTTAAGGAACGATTTTGTCTGCTCCTCCACCGTTTCCAGTCCGAACGGGTTATTTGTGCTCAGATTGAACATCGACTTGATGGAGCGTTGCTGTATGGAGAATATCGGGGTATTGGTATAGCTGCTGTGTTTGTCGGGACTTACTGCGGTACCCGAAGCCAGTGTCATGACACGGTTGGACGCATTGATAAACTTTGTCAGAGACAAATCTGTATAATAGTATTCATCCACATACGCTTGTATATATACATAGTCTCCGGAAACAACGAACTTAGTCTCATATGTACCGTTTTTAAATGCCTCCAATAACTCTTGCAGGGTCATCAGCCCGCTACCGTTTTCTGGATAAGGCTTGTATGTGTTGTAAGTTTCCGGTCTCCCGAAATGTACCCAGTCTATATCTTCATTAGATAGATTCTGTGTACCGTCGGGGTCTATCACGTCGCTCTTCGGAGTTTTCAGTTGGAGAGCATATTTCGTAAGATTCTGCACGGCACTTTTCTTTACCTTGAGTATTCTGTTTTCAAAGTGTGCGTCCAGCAGCACCGTGTTCTCCTTGTCAGCCATGATGACATCCCCTTCGGCGTTCGGTTGCTTCTCACCCTCTGCCTTTGCTTCGATAATGATATTCTTCACGCCGTTTACGGTGACATTAAACGTGTATTTGGTGTTACGCCTTACGGTGAAGTTGTCCGCGCTGCCCTTGTCGGAGAAATCACCAAGGAAAATGGTGTATTTCACATCAGCCGCCACGGTTTCGCCGGATTTTTCTCCGGGACCTTCATATTTGCCGTGTACCACCACGTAAGTTCCCCGTTCGGGAGCGTAGGTGAAGTTGTCATAGTTGTTTTCATCCCTCTTCTCACGCATCGCTTTGTTTGTAAGGCTTTGTTTAGCTTTCTGTACATTCTCGGGCATATAGAACATGAAGCTCCCGTCCAGAATGGGACGGTCTGTACCTTCGGTGAAATTGTCATCGTTGTTCACCCCTTTCCATTCCAACGTACCGGGATCGGTAAGGTTGCCGCCTGTCCATCCGTCACGTTCCATCAGTGTGGAGGTGCGGCAATAGTTGTACAGGTCATACGTCTCCGGAGTAAAGGTCACACCCGTACCATTCTTAAAATTGAATATAATCTTGGCGATACTGCGGCGCAGGTGTATCCGCTCTTGCAGTTCGTTCACCCCCTCGTTGCTTTCAGTACGCTCCAGCGTTACCCGTCCGTCGCTTGTGCCGTATTTGCCGGTCAGCAGGATGGATGTCTCGGTGATATCGAGTGTTTTGTACTTTTTCTGTATGCAATAGTTGTCCATTTCAGATTTGGTCATTTGCGCCAGTCCTTCAATGGACATATCTTTGTCCCAGAAGCCCTTGTCCCAGTTAGCTACCGCATACAGATACCATTCACCGCTGGTGAGTCCGGCACTTTCGGGCACTTCGATGTTGTAGAGATAGTTGGTGGAGGTTGTTTCCGCAGGCGTTCCTACATCCGGCACCTGATATACCAACGGCTTGTCATTCTCCGTCTTGTAGAAGAACAAGGCCAACTTTTCCACCTTGGTTTCCTGCTGGTCGGTGGCTCTGGTCGTCACCTCGTTGGGCGCAGGAGTTGTCAGGGAGAATCTCAGTGAGATGGGCAGTCCTTCCTCCACTCTCCTGAAATCATCCTCATCGGTACATGCCGCCAGCAGCAGGCATACCGCCATCATCCGGAAAAATCCGAATGCGTTCTTTCTGATTCTTTTCATTTTACAGTCCTTTCTTATTCAAATGTTATATCGTTTTCCACACTGATGTATTCATCCACTTCAACGTTGTTGCCGTTGTCCGTTTTCTTGATGGATACATTGGAACCGGTAGTGCCGCATACGCCGTCTTCCAGCTCCACCTGAGTCTTCTTCGTGAAAGGAGCCTCATACTCTTTCATTTTCTTCTCGTCCATAATCATTAAATTTTAATTGAACATTATTTATTTGATTGCTATTGTCTTAAGAATTAAAGAGGCTATTTTCACAAACGGCCTCCTGTTGGTTGAAGCCCTGCTTTTTTAAGGGATATTTTGTTGAGGGCTCAGGGCTTCAACCTGTTTCCAACCGGATGGGGAATTGTATGTACCCGGCTGGATGGGAAATTATCTTTTTTTCCTATTATGACCATATCCGCCGTAACCGTAGCCATAGCCATAACCGTACCCGTAACGGTATCCGTAGCCCCTGTAACGAGGATCCACCCCATTGAGGATGAATGCCATGTTGTTCAGCTTGCCGTCCTTGTAGAGTTCCTCCATATCGGGCAGCTGGCGGCGGTCGAGCTTGCCGGCGCGCACCACGAAGATGGTCAGGTCACTGATGCGGTTGGTAATGGTTGCGTCCGCCACGATACCCACCGGCACGTTGTCGGCTATAATGTAATCATATCGCCGGCGCAGTTCCGTCATCAGCTCGTCCAAACGTTCATCCATCAACAACTCAGCCGGGTTGGGAGCTACCGTACCCGCGGAGATGATGTCGAGGTTTTCGTATCTCTCATCGGTGAGAATCATGTCTTCCAACCGTACGCTGTTATCCGCCAAATAATTGGTAATGCCCACGGGGTGTTTTTTGAAGTGCCGGCTCAACGTACCCTTACGGATGTCGAGGTCCACCAATACCACCCGTTTCTTGGCGAATACAAGGCTCATGGCAAGGTTGCGGGAAATAAAGGTCTTTCCCGCACCTTCATTAAACGAAGTAAAGGTGATGACTTGCATCGGTTTGTCTTTTTTTGCCATGAATGCCATATTGGTACGGAGGATGCGGAACGACTCCGAGAGCATGCCGTTCTCCTGCTCGTTGACGGAAACGTTCGGGACACCGTGCCGGTGCTTCGCCACTTCCTTGTCCTGTGGGATTTCCCCGAGGAACGGTATGCTGACCGCTCCTTTCAAGTCCTTGCGGCTGTGTACCCGCGTGTCCATGAAGAGTATCATCAGGAACGCCACGCCCGGAACTGCAATTCCAATAAGCACCCCGAGCAACAGGATGCGGTTGCGGTTGGGCGAGATGGGAGCCCACGGCCCGTCCACGCTGTCTATCGTCCGCGCGTTGTTGTCCACCATCGCCTGCGAAAGGGCGTTCTCTTCCCGGCGGTTCAGCAGGAACATATAGAGTGTTTCCTTGATTTTCTGTTGGCGTTCGATGGAAAGCATCTGGCGTTCTTTCGTGGGGACGGTGGTGAAACGGGCCTGTGCCTGTGCTTCGCGGCTGCGCGCGTCGCTCCGTTTCATGTTGATGCTCACTATCATGTTGTCCACCGCCCGGATGATGGACTGCTTCAGCGCGTGGATGGTATTGTTCAGTTCCTCCACCACGGGGTTGCTTTCGCTGCTGTCCGCTATCAGCTTGTCACGTTTCAGCTTCAGGGCGTTGTACTGGCTGATCTGGCTCTCCACGTTCATGTCGCTGATGCCTGTTCCCGAAGGTATCAGGTCGCGGTTCTTGGTGGGATCGGTCAGATACTCCTTGATGAACTGCGCCAGTTTCAGCTGGGTTTCCTGTTCCATCGCATCGGCACTGTAAGTCTGCGACTCGCCCATATACTTGCCGGCCAACGAACCGATGTCCATCAGCTGGTTAGTCTGTTTGAACGATTCCAGTTCGGTTTCCACACCGCCCAGTTCCCGTTCGATGATAATCAGACGCTCGTTGATGAACTCCGAGGTGTTCACCGCCACCTGGTTCTTGTCGTTGATGGCTTCCTCGTTGTACACGGTGATCAGGGTATTCAGCACGTCTTCCGCACGCAGGGGCGAGTCGTCCTTCAGCGAGAGGGTGAGGATGGAAGCCTCGTCTTCTTCCTGACGGATGCCCAGACTGCCCTGGAAACGTCCGGCTACGGCATTCAGCGGGTTCTTCCGCACATGAATGTCCTTGTCCGTCCACGTCTTGCCCCACCGGTCGGTGCCTGTCACCAATATCTTTTCCTCACCGACAGTCAGCGTGTCATTCAGTTGCAGGCTGTAGCTCTCTTTCGCGCCGGACATGCCTTGGAAATCGGAAAGCCGCACGCTTTTGTCGTCTTTCGGGGTCACAGTGAAAGAGATACGGCGTTCCGGCAACACGTTGATGAAGGTGACGTTCACGGGCGACCGGTTGTACAGCTCGTTCATGCGCAGCCCGCTTTCCTTGCGGTAGTCCACATCGGCGTGAAGCCGCTGCACCACCTCGCGCATCAGACGCTTGGAGCGGAACTGGAGGATTTCATTGGCGATATTCACCTTGTTGATATAGTTGTCGAAACGGTCGAGCCCTGTCGTGGCGGTCTTGTTCGACGGATCCTTGATGATGACCGTGGCGGAACGGAAGAAGACCAGCGGCGACTTGGCGTAGTGATACCACGCCACGCCCCCGAATATCAGAATGGAAAGCAGGAACCACTTCCATTTGGAGAGCAGGTAAACGAACAAGTCCACCAAGTTGATGTCCTGCTCGTTCTTATGGGATGAATTGTTATTCTGCATAATTTCAGATGGTAAAATTTACTTGGTAACCCAAAGGATGGAGGTGATGGCCGTGACCAAGGAGAGGAAACCGGTTGCGTATTTCCAGCCCTTGTCCTCATTATCCTGCTTGCGGTACTTCGGCTCGACATACACGATGTCGTTCTGCTGGAGGTAGTAGCAGGGGGACTGGAACAGGTCCTTGCTGCGCAGGTCGTGCATATACATCACCCGCTGCCCGTCTTCCTCGCGGATGACCGCTACGCGGTTCACCCGTCCTTTGGAGGTGACGTCACCGGCTTTGGCGATGGCTTCCAGCAGGGTGATACGGTCACCGTCCACCGTAAATGTTCCGTTGCCGTTCACCGCGCCCAACACGGAGTACTTGAAGTTGAGGAATTCCAGCGACACCAGCGGGTCCTTGATATACTTCCCCTCGATGATGCGGTTGCGTATCAGGTCGGTCACCTCGCTCACTTTCAGTCCTTCCACGTGCAGCTTGCCCAAGATGGGGAAATTGATGTTCCCGTCCACATCCACCCGGTAACCCTTTTTCTTGGCGGTGGAGGATTCCGTCACCGCCCCGTCGGTCGTTACCGAAAAGGAGCCGCTGTTCGCGTTGAACGGGATGGCCAGTTCGGGGCTCTTGCTGCTTACGGTGATGTCCAGGCGGTCGTTGAGATGCACCACCGCCTCATACTTGGTGTCATACGGATAGCCGTGTCCCAGCTCCATGTCTTGCAGATAGACGAATTTCTTCGACGAGCCGCAGGACGACAACAGGAGCACAGCCATCAGCAGCACCCAATAGAATGGTTTTCTTTTCATTTTGCGTTCTGATTTTTATTGTTCGATTTTCGTTAAACTTTCAAGGCAGAGACGGGCCGCCTCCGCGTCCGGCAGACAGTCCAACCGTCCGACGGGTATCTGTTCGGCTATTCGTATCAGGATGCGGTAGAGCGAGTCTTGCAGATGTGCGTTCTGGCGGATTGCCGAACAAGAGGGTAGCAAGGCGGCAAAAGCCTCCGTTTCCGCAAGAGGGGTAAACCGGTTGGTACCGGCTTGTCGCAATCGGGCGATGCCCGCCACGGGATAGCACTCGTTTTTGTAGCAGGGTGCCTTTCCGCTCCACGGGGTGCCGTAGGCCACGACCGTATCTCCTTCTATCCGCAATACGGGATTGTCATCGTTCAGCAGGCTGCAACCGGGAAAGGCTTTCATCCACTCCCGGGCGTGTGTGCTCTTGCCCGTGCCGCTCTTGCCGAGGAAAAGGAAGCTTTTCCCTTTCAGGTTGACACAGGAGGCATGGATGGACACCCCGCCTTGTTCCAGCACCGCTTGGGCATAAAGGATGCGCAGCATGGATGATAGCACCGTCCCGGCATTCGGGTCTTCCGGCCGCAGGTAGGCCATGGCGCAGGCAAAGAGGTTGTCCGTGGTCATCACGTGTACACAGTCTTTGGCCGTCCCATAGTCTATCTCCACCTGATAGCCGTCTGTCCCGCGCGACAAGCGCACATACCCCATGTCGTTGGAGGATTCCCCCAGCAGTTCCATGGGCGTTCCGTCGGCTTTGAAAGGCAGCGTGGTCACAAGCAGCCGGAAAATCCGCTGTCCTTCCGGGCACGTTCCGCATCGGAACGGGCGGAAAGAGGGGAGCAACTCTTCTATATTCCAATCTTCAGAAAGGTTGACGGAGAACAGCCCTCCCGCCACCTTGAAAAAATATTCGTTTCTCATTTGATATTTCCTATAATCAGTTTGACCGAAGTCCAGAAAGCTTCCTCGGGCGCATAGGTACCGGAAAAGTCCCTGCGTTTCCAAAAGGAAAGGAAGGTATGCAGTTTGCGTTCCCAGCCCGCTTGGGAAGCCTTGCCTTTGGTTTCCCCGTATTGACCGAAGTTTCCGCCCTCCAGTACGATATGCAACAGACGGGGCGAGGTAAATGCTTCGGTGTCGATATAGGGCAATTCGCCGTAGCGCAGCCCGAGATGTTCCGTCAGGAAAGTATGGAGTTGTATGCTCCATTTGTACAGCCCGGTCTTTTGATAGGCGGCTTCCAGCTTTTCCGGGTCGTAATTCCCGTACAAGGCATGGTAGGCTCTCGCCATGTCGCAGAACTGCCGGAGTCCTACACCGTGTCCCATCAGGTGCTTCAGCAGGTGGGCGTTCAGCATCACCAAGTTCAGCAGGGGCGAAGGAACGGCAAACGTCTGTCCGGCGGTGAATCCGTTCTCCTTGATAAAAGCGGAGAGGTATCCTTTAAGTAACGGGTTGTAAAGGTCGAACAACCGTGTGTGGTGTTCTATCTCCACATCCTGCCAACAATAGCTGTTGCTTCCATCCGGCTGGCGGTCAATGTCGCACCCGAGTTTACGCATCAAGCCGGCGGCTTTCCGTTCCTCCTTTTCCGAGGGGAAGTAAAGGTCGATGTCGCCACATTCGCGCAGAAGCGGGTCTTCATAGAATGTCGCCACGCCTTGTCCTTTCATTACTACGGGATGCAAACCGTTGTCGGTCATCAGGCGGGCAAGTTGTTCCACCACCGTGTCCATCTTCCTGTTCCTCTGTTCTATCCGGTCGGCCTTCGCCACCCAGCGTATCATCAATTCCTCATCGGGCAACAACTCATCAGGCAAATAATGCAATCCGCGACATACGATGGCGGTCACGGTCTGCCGTACCGACATCCTGTACACGTCCCACCACCCGGCATCCGTCAACGGAAAAAGTGACAGGTCGTCGGGGACGGTCTCCCACAATCCGGCACGGAGCAGGCAAAACAAGGCTTTATGTTCAGAAGACAACCCCATCGTTCTCTATTTCGGTGACGAGACAAGCAGTCCCATCTTCTCCCATTCTTCCAACTGGCGTTTCACGTCGTGAAGGACACGGTCATACGTCACGCCATACTCTTCGCCCAAACTTTCCGCCAGCTCTTCGGGAGTGCGGTTGTTTCCTTGGTTGACGGCTTCCCAAAGCCATGCGGCGGTTTCGTTCAGGCTGTACACGTTGGTCAGGTTCACGCAACCGTCCACGGATTCCACAATCATGTGCTTGCGCCCAATCTTGCGGAGCTTCAGGTTGGGCTTCGGGATGATTTTATTTTTGTTATTCATTGTTCCTATAGGATAGATACCCGGAGGTATCATGCGTTTGTTCAGAATTTTTTTCCCGTCAGGATGGAGAATACCGTCAGGAAAATGATTTTTGTGTCAAGCCACAACGAGCGGTTATACAAGTAATCCAAGTCCATCCGCAGCCGTTCCAGCATTTTCGCCATCGTGTCCGTATAACCGTTATAGAGCGTGGCTGCGGAGAACAGGCCGGGACGCAGCTGGTACAGTAGCCCATAGTCGGGGTTGATGGACTTGATTTTGTCCACGAAAAACTTGCGTTCCGGGCGCGGGCCGACAAAGCTCATTTCCCCCTTGCACACGTTCCACAGTTGCGGCAGTTCGTCCAGATGGTGTTCGCGCAGGAAACGCCCCACACGGGTCAGACGTTTGTCATCCTTTCCGCTGCACAATGCCGGCTTGCCGTCCGCTTCCGACATTATTACCATGGAGCGGAACTTGTACAGCGTGAATATCTCCCCATGGTAGCCCACACGCTCCTGCCTGAAAATGGCGTTTCCATGTCCTTCGCATTTTATGGCAATGTAAATGATGAGGAATACCGGTGAGAAAACAATCATGCCGATAATGCTCGTCACAAAGTCCAGCACCCTCTTTATCCCGCAAGCGACCGGTGATATGGTGCTTTGGCGGTAAGTTCTGTCGGTCAAGGAGTTTTCCGACATCCTTGACATTACTTTGGGTTCATCCATAATTTATTATAAATATCTAATACATTATTAATCATCTTCTCTTTGGTGAAAGTGTCCCGGTAACGCTTCTCCGCACCTGTGACAAATGTCTTATACGTTTCTCCGTCATCGGTTATCTTCATGATGGCTTCCGCCAGTTCTTTCGCGTTCTTCGGTGTCACGTTCAGTCCCGATACGCCATGGACGTTTACCCACGACACGCCCGAATGGGGGATGTTGGTCGCCACTACGGGCTTGCCGCACGACATGGCTTCTATCTGCACGATGGCAAAGGCTTCCGTCTTCTGCACGCTGCTCAGGCAGAACAGCTCGCACGCACCGTAATAAGCGGGCAGGTCATCGTCATGTATCCGGCCCAACAGTTTCACCTTGTCCTGCAACCCCCAAGTCTCGATTTCCGCCAAGAGCTCATACACCATGGCACCCGAACCGCCTATCAGCACGACATAGTCATCGGACAGATAACGTGCCGCCTCTATCAGGTATTTGTATCCCTTGTATGCCACCAACCGTCCCAAGGAAAAGATGATTTTCTTTCCCGGATATTTCCTCTTCAGTTCTTCCACCGATTCCGGTTGGGGACAAACCGGTTCGATGCCTATCGGAAGGCATACGGTCTTGTCCTGCACATGGACAAGGCAGGGGGAGTCCGCTGTATAGACGGGAGTTGTCCCGATAATCACGTCCGCACGTTCCAATAGCCAGTTTTGCAAAGGATGATAAAGTTTCAGCAATGTTTTCTGTTTCTCGATGTCGCTGTGCCAATGTAATGCCACCTTGCCTTTATATCCCGAAAGGAACAGTGCCAAGCAAGCCATCGGGTCGGGATGGTGAACGTGGATAATATCATAGTCCCTGCATCTTCTTCTCAGGGATAATATCATGCCGGGGGAAATCATCGTGGCGGCAATCTTCATCCAAGTACGGCAACCGATAATCCGGGCATGACCATTGATGGTGATATTCCGTGCTTTCCCTTCGGACAGGGCGCACAGCATATCGCAATCCACACCGCGTCCGGAAAGGCCGGTCATCAGGTCATATTCCACCTTCTCCACACCGCCACGGATGGGATAGAATTTGCCGAGTTGTAAAATTTTCATAGAGTGAGTCAAGTGTCTTTAGGGTTAAGTGCTTGGGAGGTGTTTGTCAAATCCTGTCCGCTCTGTTCTTGGTAGAAGCGGCCAATTTGTTATATAGGCGGATATAGTCCGCATATCGGTCTTCTTTCTTGAAATGTGCCAAGGCATAGTTGCGGCAAGGCTCTATATAGCTTGCCTTGCCCCGTTGCTCAATGATACGCACGGCTTGCAACAATCCATCCACATCCCCCCGCTCCACAATGAAACCTGTTTCGGGAGTCACAGCTTCTACACTCCCTCCGGTGCGATAAGTCACAACCGGTGTGCCGCAAGCAATGGCTTCCAAATTCACAGTCGGATAATTGTCTTGCCATGTCGGGTTGACGAAAGCGGTAGCGGCGGAATAGAGTTCCGCCATCTGTCGGATGTTTTCGGTACGCTTAATGCCTACCACATTGTGCGGTAAACGTTTTTGTAATTTCTCGTCCACCCCAATCATCACGATTACTTCGTCCTCATGAAGCATGGAAGCGAGTTGCAGAAAGTCCGCCACACCCTTTTCCGGATGCCAAAGGGCGGCTACTCCCAACAGGATATGTTTGCCTTTCAATCCGTATTTGCTTTTCACTTCTTCTGTTTCTGAAAGTTTAAATACTTCGGTATTGATGCCGTTATGTATTACTTGGAAAGGATAGTCCTTAAAGAATGATTTCTTCATCTCTCCCTTTATCCATTCCGATACGGGGACAATGGTCAGACGGTCGGTCGGTACGGAAGTGAAGGCTTCCTTTTTGTCGATGAAGTTTTGACGCGAACGGTCGGTCAGCCAACTGGCGGGGAACTTCCGTTGCTGCGGGCAATGTCCGCATCCTGTCTGCCACTTGTTACATCCGATAAAGGTATAATAGTAGCAATGTCCGGTATAAAGCCAACAATCGTGTACCGTCCATATCACGGGAATGTCATTTTGGGACAGAAAGTCGAACAGTATCTGATAATTCAGGAAATAACCGTGAATATTGTGGATATGTATCACGTCAGGCTTTATCTTTTGGATTTGATCCACCAACTTTTGAGTGGCTACTTGAGACATCAACCCGTGTGCATCGAAAAGGCGGGTGACGACTCCATGCAAAGCCACATCCCACTTGTTCCCTACCGGTATCTGCTTTGAACGGCATGGTTTCACACCGTCGCGTCCATAGCTGTAAGCGATATAGCTTTCCCAACCATTTTGTATGGCCAGCTCGCCTATCTCTTGCATGATGCGCCCCGTAGAGGTGTTTGTGCGTAATACGGGATTTATTTGAAGTAGTTTTTTCATTGGTCTGTCAATGAAGTGAACAGCTTTATCCATTGGTTCATCACGGTTTCTTCCGAATAGATGTCTGTCACTTTGCGGGCATTGTTTGACAGAAACATCCGGTAATCCTTGTCTGCCATCAGTTTCATCATGGCTTCGGCAAGTCCGGTGATGTCTCCGTCCTTCACTAAAAGTCCGTTTATACCATCGTCTATGATGTCTTTCGGACCACATTTGTAGTCAAAGGTCACTACCGGGAGTCCGCAAGACATCGCCTCTATCATCACCATCGGAAACCCCTCGTAGTGGGAACTCATCACCAACATGGAACTGTTGGCATATTCTTTTTCGATTGCATTAGTCGGTTGGTTGATGTGTGTATGATGATTCAATCCGACCTTGTCAATCATATCTTGTAACATATCCTGCCATTCGCCTTGTCCGAAAATGTCAAGTTCCCAATCTTTGAATGGTTCATGTTCCTGCACTATTTGCCATGCTTGAATCAAACGGTCAAACCCTTTTTGGTAATCCAACCTTCCCACGGCAATCACTCGCTTGACCGAACCGTCCGAAAAATTATCACCCATAGGCATAGCCGCATTAGGCATAACTGTAATGTTAGACATCTCGCCCCAATATTCTCTGTCTTCGTGGGTTAGCACTACGAACTTATCAAACTTACGGGCTATCTTCTCATCCTGCTTTGTTCTTAATCTGTCAATTAGCCCTAACAAACCGCTTCGTCCGTATTGCAAACGGAAGAATTTGCAGAAATGGAGTTCAAGCACTTTCTTACTACCGTCCTTGATGTTAGGAATGAAAGAAGACTCCGAAGGGAACAGCGACACCACAATGTCGGCTTTTTCTTTCATCAATAGTGCCGTCAGCCTCTCCTTATGCAATTTCCTGCGCCTCAGGTATCCGGTTATTTTCTTTACCACCCCTTGATTGTTATCATCCGCATAATTGATATCCAAATCTATCATACGGACTTCTTTCGGAAACGGATAGAATGGCGGTTGTCCTTGCTGGTCGGTAGTAACGATGGTGATGTCCCATCCTTTCTCATTGACCAGATAGGTTACTTTGTTTAGAAGAACACGTTCCATCCCTCCGGGATTGTAGGTGGCGCGGATGCAGTAGAGGAGTTTCATAAATCAATTCTCATTACTCTTATGCACCAATGGCACTTCAGTTTCACCAACTGAACTCGCCGTAAGCCACAAGAATATTGCAAATACCGGAAATATATCCGATGACACTTTTACCCAACATATAAAATTTAATAACAGAATTAACCAAAATACAATGGCAAATCTAGGATGATTCTTAGAGCAAATTATCGCAGCAGCAACAAAAACGGATGAAAGCATCAATAGTCCCAATATACCAAAGTAGAATATAAACCTACAATACCCGGTATCGACACCCTTGTAATAGGCATATGCCGGACCATTGTAATAAAAATCTTTCATTGGATTCTCAAAATAGCCATCTCCAATTACCCAAGTTTTCAGATTATCCGGCCAAACAATCATACTTTCCATCATCTGATTAGACCTCACTATCCATTTTCCCTTTTCAGCCAAAGAGAAAAAACCTTCAAATGCAAATCGGATATTTTCACGAAAAATAGGATCCGTATCATAAAAGAATATTAGAATAGGAAATAACACTACAAGAACCCCCAATAACGTCTTTAATGCCGCTATCAAATTTCCACGCTCTTGATGGTGGAATAAGTACAACAATATCCATAATACAATTGACAATAATATTCCTATAGTAGTTGTCCTAGCAATCATTGGCCCGAATATCGCAATGACAAAGAACACAAACGCATACAAGTAGCGTTCACGGTTCGAATGCTCTTCTGAGTTTGGGAAAACCCATAAATAAGCAGTTATAACAAGTACAGCAGAGAACTTCATTCCTGCTACGTCAAGGGCACAACCGATTCCATATAAACGGTTTTCAACTTTGCCCATAAAGCCTGTAGATACCATGAAACCGTCAACCAGTTCTGCAACAAAACTGACATTATTAATAATCTGCGCTAAAAGACATTGAGCGACACATATTACAATCAAAAAATTTCCTACCATTCTAAATGTTACTCGCCCATAAGCCCAATCCATCGTTTTCACAATTACATAAGCCCCCCCAAGCCATACCCACATTGACACGAAATAGCCAGCATACGCATAGTCATGCGTATTATTATAAATTACCGCAACAAGCCCCATAATTGTGACAGCTAACGCACAAACAGAGAGTAGAATCATCGATGAACTGACCTCAGCATTTCTTCTTTTAGCACCATTTACAATAATGAAAATTAGAGATAATGCTGCCAATGCCATCTTCGTATTAACAGATGGCAACCAGACGGTATTAAATGGAAAAAAATACAAACTTGTTAGTATCGCAACAAATATTGCTGTTAGAATCTGTTTCATTGGCACACTATTCCTTTCATTGTCTCACTAAAAGGTTTTTACACAAATCCATAGCAGCACCCATCGCTACATCCATATTATAATATTCCCAATCAGCAAAGCGACCGGTCATATACAATCCCATAGGAACAAGATGTGATTTAAGTTGTTTTATCATTTCACGAGTACTGCTATCTTGAATAGGATATGTATAGCGGTTATAATGGTGATCTATATATAACGGATTATAAGGCAACTTGCATAAATTAGCAAGAATGTCTTCTCGTCTAATTTCATCAGTAAACTCAATAGTTGCCGTCATTTTACCTTCGGCATTATTTGACGGAGAAAAGTTTCCAGTACAAATGATACGATGCGACAAATGGTCTTTAGATGGTAAATAAATCCAACTATATGGATTCCTTTCTATTTCACAAAAAACAGACGTCGTTCCGTGATATTTCAAATGTTGAATTTGACCAGCAAATGCATCCAAATTGACACCTTTTAAAATTAGGGGAATATCTTTTATATTTCCACAGAACACGACAAAATCATATGCGCTCCCCTCTACCAACCACTTACCGTCTTTTAATTCTAATGATGACACATTAGAATTATAATGTATATTTAACCCCTTTGCCAATTCATCTGCCAAAAATTGAGAACCGCCTTGCTTTTCATAATAAAAAGTACTATGAACAAAATTCTTTTCCTTTACTTGAAGTATATTATTATAAATTATTTCCTGCACACTTGGCATAGGCAACTTCCCCTCTAACCAATCCAGAGGAACATCTCTTAAATCGCATCTCCATACTTTTTCATTATAAGGTTTAAAATAAAGTTCATATAAAGTCTCTCCAAATCTTATTTTCAGAAATTCTTCAAAATTTTTAGGAGGTGTCGAATTCGCATTCGAAATCTTCACCAAATCCTCTATGAAGCACTTTAAAGTATCTGGCGAGAATAAATATGCGTGGTTTTCAATTGGATATGGTATAATTTGAGACTTCGAAAAATACACTACAGAATTTCGCTCCGCACTTATAAAGTCACGATCCCGATCAAATTTACTCCAAAAGAAGTCCAATACATCTTTACGTTTAGTATTGAAGATATGTCCCCCGCATAAATGATATAGAGAGCCCGCTACATTTTTGCAACGAATTAAACCTCCACACCTATCTTCTTTTTCGTATACTGTAAGTATGTATCTATTTTTGAGTTGATGAGCTACTGTCAATCCCGATACACCTCCACCGATAATTGCGACTGTTTTCATATTGTCAACTTATTTCCATTGAGAAAGTTTAATTGGATGAAGATACAATTTTCGCAATGGAAAATTGTTTAACAATCTATCTAATTGTAAGTTATATGGTTTCAGATTTTTTAATTCATCTGGAGTCCACATTGCACCTGGCTCTAGTTTAATATCTTTCCCTAATTTAATGTTATCTGCAGAAAGAATCAATGCGGTAGGAATAGCCATTTCCACAAAAAGACGTGTTGCTGCAAATGCTCCGCAATAAAGTGAAAATTTCTGCATCACTTCAGATGGCAATAATAAAATATCGCTATATGCACGAACCAAAGGATATTTAAGCTTACGACTTCTCAATAACATTTTGAGAAAATCCTTTTTCCGTGGATTTCGCAATAGTTCCTTTCGTGGGATAGGAGTATATGGCAATTTATGAAAATCAAACCTGCGCTCTGCCTCTTCTTTTGAGGGTAATATACCTTTTAATTCAACACCTAATTGACTTGGTGTATAATCAAGTGCATCTATAATTCGTCGCCACCAACGCTTCCCACCATGCTGAAAACATATAATTTCATCAATATATGAATCACGATAACTAAGACCCAATTCTGTCCATAATGAAGATTCATTTATAGCTGGATTCAAAATCATATCATCGGCCACCATTAAGAAATGCGTAAAGCCTTTCCCTCGTAAATGCATATATGCTTGCGATATATATCCTGAAAAACAATATGATGACTCAAAAACAGGTATGACATCCAAATCATTACCATCATAAAACGGCATAACGTGATATATATATGAAAAGCGTTTCGCATATATTTGCTTAACGCGCACAATGTTTTTATCATAACGATGATTATAAATGACCAATAACGCAACCTTGGTTTCCATATTATAAGATTTAATGTAAGAATATTTGCCTCAGCATATCTATTTTTTATACACTATTCCATAATAAAATCTTATAACCAAGATATAGTGTAACCATATTATAGGCAAGAGATGCTTGGCCGCACACCATTCGATTAACTTTATTCGTGTATTAACCCCTTTTGTCTGCCAAATGAAGTCATTTGATTCCGGAAACCATTGATGCCAGCGTTTATAACTCGAATATTTACCATCAAGCAAAAACGGCCATTTCATCAGTTGCTTAAGTGCAGAATATTCACTACGGTAGTCATTCTCGCTAAAGTTTCGATCTATGTATTGTGAAATTCTATTGCAATTATAACGCAACGACTCAAATTTTTCTTCAGTATAAGTCGCTGTCATTTGATTTGGACTCTGAACGTAATTATATAATGCGCTATCAACATATGCACAGCTCCGCGCATGAAGAAAAACCATAATCATGGTCAAATCTTCACCCATTGATTGTCCTTCGGGAAAAGTTATACTATTATCACTATATAGGGATCTCTTACAAAGTTTATTCCAGACATTATACTTCATCGTTCCCCTAAGCATACCTCTTACCGCATTTTGAGGAGTATTAAACGAGGGCTGTTTAATAACTCTTTTCTTACTTTCGAAGGTGATATAATAATCACTCCACACTACATCCGCTTTGTTGGCTTTTGCAGTATGATATAATAATTCCAAAGTTTCTTTTTCTAGGTAATCATCCCCATCCACATGCATAACATACTCTCCTTTAGCATGTTTCAGTCCTGTATTTCGTGCAGCCGGGAGCCCTTTATTATTTTGATGATGGATAATTTTAATGTTATGTAAACGTTCTGAATATTCTGTTATGACAGACTTTAATATTTTTACACTTTTATCCTTTGAGGCATCGTCTATGAAGATATATTCCACGCCAACGTTTAGAGTTTGTTCAAATAGACTTCGTGCACAACGCTCTATATATTGTTCAACACCATAGATGGGAATAATAACCGATATGCTTAATTTATCCATAGTTAGCACAAATTCTTATTAAACCTTGATATTATTCTTTGCCCCATTGAATAGATTCTGTTTTCAGAGAATCAATAAGTTTTTGCTTATTTGCCTTGTAAATAAAGCCAAAAAGAACCTTCTGGAATAGTCTAAAAACCTCAGTTGATGATTTATCCATTATCTCTCTATAATTTAAGGTCATAAATTCATCAATACTTATATATGCAGAAGAATCAATACTTAATAGATTCATAGCATTAGAAAACGAAGTTGGCCGCATTGCCCTGAGATGTTTCCAAAAAAAACCAACAAACATTATTTGATAAGGATGATTGAATTGCTCTATAATTGAAAGATTGGAAATCCCATTTGTATAATCAGGCATCTTTGAGAAATAGGTGTCTTCGCCAACTTTAAACAACACAGTATCTCCTTCTCCATTAAAGGGAATCCCCGATACTAAATTACCTGATTTACATCCCATAGGAATTAGTGTTGTTTCGGTCTCTAAAACATTAATTCCTGACAATGAAAAACAGACCTTACCGTGTGAAAAGGCATATTTAGCATAACTTAAATATGATGGATAAAAAAGGCTTAACAACCATGAAGGCATAAGCGGTAGCACCCTCTTAAACTTCATCGACAAATACCGATATAACGTAATATATACGCTAAATATTTTTCCGACAATTATCTTTGCGCTAATTCGCACCAGTGTTTAAGAGTGTTCGTAAAATAGACTTGGTCGGCATCAATTTTCAAAGCATACTGCGATGTAACCTTTGATAGCGCAAAATTACAATAGGAACAGAGAAGATTCGGGGAATCATCCGGTAAAGATTTGGCAATATCATATTCTTCTCTAGTAAGACCTACTCCCAAAACCTTATGAGGATACTCATAACGCTTGATTTTTTCAGGATATCTCGCCCTCATTTTTTCTATTTCTTCGACAGAATTATCCGTGCAGTCATTATGAACCACTATTAATTCGTCAAGAGCGTCAATACATGATTCTATACACTTCTCTATGAACATGCCGTCATTCTTGACACGCATAATTCCAGAAACCTTATTTTTCGATATTCCAATCATAAACTAAGATATTCAACAGATGATTGCCGATATTTTTTAATTCGTTCCTTGATTCCAGTAAAATCTATGTTCAGTGGTTTTGGATTGAAATCTTTCTCTACTAATTCAGATTCCAGTCCCAAGTCTGTTAACAAATCGACATAACGGACATCAAATCCATCTCCCAACTTTACAGCATAGCATGGTGTTTCCATCAATAACGAAAATACGGTGGCATGATAAGATGTAGTCAAAACGCATTTAGCATATTTGATAATAGAGATGAAATCTTCTACAGAATACTTCATGGAACTTAAATCAATAATATCGCAATGCATTTCCTTTGCAAGGGAGAGTGCTTTTTTCTTTAAATAATTAAGATCACCCTTGACAGGTCGAGCCTGATAGATTGCAATATAATTCCACCTTTCCCAATCATCATTTATCATAGAATCCCATAATTCCGTATCAACTAATAGAGTAGGATCTATTGTTATTGGTAATTCCACCCCCGTCAATTCTTGTATTAGTTTTGCATTACCCTGTTCCCTTACTGACAGCTTATCAAAATTACCAATAATCGTCTTAAGCCTTTTGCCACCGAACTTATATAACGATGGAATACTTGCACTTAATGAATAGCCTATAACCTTACTACCGGCAGGGCGTGTGAAATTTCCCAAATAAATTTTATCTTCTCCGCCAACGCACTGATGACTCCACAATTGATCACTCCCAATCATATAGACATCAAAATTTCCGGGCAATTGTCTTTTGCATGGTGATGTTAATCGATATTTTTTCATAAAAGACTCAAAAACAGGCTTTGTCATATCCAACCTTTTCATGCGTTCCTTCCTTTTCCTCCAATAATCTATGATTGCACGCATGTCCTTTTTCTTGATAAAATGCCAAACATAATACAAGCTAAAAGAGTTATATACTGCCTCAGTCCACTTCTGACGATAATCTATCACCCAAACATCATGCCCCATGCGTTTCAAAAACTCCTGCAATGCGTAACATTGCAGAACCGAGCCATAATTATATGCTCTATGTACTGTTAGAATTCCTATTTTCATTATAGTCCAAATACAATATATTTCTGTTTACTTCTGTCCACACAATTTCAATCGCATGTTCCTTGCAAACAAGAAAAATTCTGCGATAAAACGCAGATGATGTGACAAAGACCACATCATGATTTTTATTTTAAAGTTAATATAGGGACAGTTCCAGATATATTTATGACTGTCAGGATGCGTTAAAAGGAATTTATCATAAGTTTTTTTATCCAAAACATAATCTTGTATACTCTTTAATAACTTCCAGCTCAATGTCACCGCATAATCATCATACGTACCACTTTCTTTAAAAAAATTAATTACATCAAGGTTTACCCATCTTTCTTTTTCATAGTTTTGCGGAGAAAAGGTATGCAACGCGGATGTCGAATTCTCCCTATTATAATAATATAGCGGCTTATCAATGTAGCATATCTTATTTGCAAAAAACATCAAACGTGTAGAAACATGATAATCTTCAGCAAAAGCAATTCCTTCAGGACATCTTATCTTATTTACTTCAATTAAACTTCTTTTTACTACAACGTTACATAATGAAGTCCATTCTGAAGCAATGAAATTATTTAAAAAAATGGTCTTTTGTGAACTATATATCGCCGATTTATATACTTTTTGATAATTCTCAAAAACCATATTTATATCGCAATAAACGATATCCGCTTGCTCTTGTACAAGCTTATCACACATTTCCTTATACATGGACTTATCTAACCAATCATCGGAATCGCAGAAAGCAACCCACTGACCGCGGGCATTGTCGAGACCGACATTACGGGCGGAGGATACACCTCCATTGGGTTTGTGGAACACACGGATGCGTGAATCCTTTAAAGCATACTCGTCACAAATACTACCTGATTTATCTTTACTGCCATCATCAATCAGCAGCAACTCAAAATCGGTGTACGTTTGGGACAGAATGCTTTCAATGCACCTTGCCAAATATCGTTCTACATTATAGACAGGAACAATAACGGAAATCATGGAGTCATTTCGGTCTCTTGATAATTTATTCATGCCAAATGTTTTTCCAACCACGTTATGCTCATTGAGCGCATTGCTTCGTATTTTATATATACCTCTGTATAATCAATAGAAGATATCAATTCCGATTCCTTATTCTTAAAATCATCGAACGATAGAACCAAACGATTCATCAGTCCGAAATCACCCAAGAGTGTTCGGAAGCGGTCCAAGCCGCGAAATTCATTACCAATAGCAATGAATGGCTTACGAAAAATAATGGAAAATACGCAACCATGAAACGAATCAGTTATCACAAACTCCGCATCGCGGATGGATTGTAGCCATTGCCCCATAGTGGGAATTATGCAATCATCCGGTTCAAAGAGCGGATGCATCTTTAGGCGAGTGACCTGTGAAGATAGAAAATATTGCTGTACGGCCTGCAGAATGTCTGTCTTATATGACGTGTCATCAAGCACATAACTCACCACTCCTGTTGAAGAAGAAGGAATGCATTCCTCTGCTATCAGTTTATCGTAATCCTGCATGGAAAGTAAAAGAGTTGGGTCAAGAACTTGTATAGCCTCACGACCAAACTGTTCAGCTAAAATATCAAGACCTGAATTTTCACGCACAGAAATGGCTTGAAACTGTTTGATACCTTCTTGACAAGCAGAAAGGTTTTCCGAAGAAATATTTAGCAGATCGGTGCCAAAAGATGCTGCATAGGCAATCTTCTTTAAACGATTGTCTTTTGGTAGGAAGTGCAGGAAATAGTCTGTAATGCAAGGTGAATAATCTTCACGCCATACTTGGTCGCTACCGACCACAATCGCATCAAGCGACAATTCATCAACTATACTGTATAATACTTTCGAGGAATAAACATTAGAAGATTGTTCTATATGACTTTTCACAAAACAAGAAAGTGCCTCCTTTGTTACCGCTGGTTTACATTTGTGCGGACAATATCCCTCCTTGAAAGGATTCATCAAAACCCAACGATTATCATGCAATATATATATTCGGAAAAGGCACTTCAAAAAGCTTCCCACATTCAATATATAACGCCTATAGGATAATTTATCATAGTATTTTCGCGACAAATTGATAGGCTGATGCCCCATGCGTTTCAATACTGTTTGCAACGCAAATGCCTGCATTACACCTCCATAATTATTATGCAAAGGCTGAGTCAATATTCCTATTTTCATTACAAGGTAAATAAACGGTAAAATTTACGACGAATACGATCTGTCAGCCGGACGGATATGGTCTGTCGCAATGTATTATAAAAACCTACTTCATTCAGTCGATGAAAGAAATAATCACGATTAACCGGCACAGCTACCGAATTTGAAATGCACGTATTATAACCCAATATTTCTTTAAGTGAATATTCAGAAAGAAAACATTCTTTACCTCGCAGCCACTCCTCTATTTCAGGATTATTTATAATGAGCAGACTTATGCCTTTATCATCATCTATTTCCGAACTTACAAATTCAATTCCCCAAAAATCCCCTAATGTAATATCACTACCCGACTTACCTCCCTTTACCGGACAACCATAGCAACTGGGACGCAGCGACAAATTCGCCAAAAATGCTTGCATATAAGCATTCTCATGGAATATAGATGAGAGCAAAACTGTATTTTTCTCTCCATCGGCTGTCGCCTTGGAGAGGGTGAGAGCAAAACTGTATTTTTTCCATCCATGCAATTTTGAACGGAAGTTTATACTTTCAATAACCATTTTTTCTTGTTTATGGTGAGAAAAAACTGAATTTTTTCCGTCGCCCTGATGGGCGATAGTTTCTTCCAGATACATATTCCACACTTTGGGACTGGGGACGCCATGACATACAAAATCAACAGCCAGCAAATTGTCGTACTCTTTACGCAAAAACAATTTCAAAGCCTTTATTTGACAGGGAGTTCCGGAATAAAGCACCCTGCGTCCGGCTTTCAAGAATTGTTCCGTTTGTTTGAAAGTCTCGCCTGTTTTGCTTTGCACATATTTACTTCCACGAAAAGCAGCCAATCCTTCACGGGTTTCTGTATAATCGTGAATCACATTCCAATCATTATCGAATCGGGCACCAAATACCACACCGCCTTCTGCAATTACAGCCTCAGCCAAAAATGTGAATATCCCTCCTGAAGAACTTTTCTCACGAACTTCCTCTACCGGATTTACAGCTGCATAAACGTGCATTGGAAAATAGTTCTCGGTTTGTTCAAGTTCGGGGCATACCTTTTCACATTTTCCACAATCAATGCATAAAGCAACGTCCACTTGTGGATATGAAAAGCCTTCCTTATCTGCAACAAGGCTGATACATTGCTTGGGACAACATTGCACACAAGCCGCACAACCGCAACAACGGGATTTGTCATCAATCTTAATCATTGTATCAGTTTAGCCTTCATTGCACAAAGTGCTTTTCTTACAAATACCCGCTCGGATAAGGTGCATCCAATAAAATAGACGGAAAAAACGGTACACAATATACTTACACAAGACACAATTATAAAGCGAAGCCATCCACTCTCCATTTGCCAACAAAGCAACACCGGTATAAAAGAAGAAGCCATTGCCACGACGAAAGTATTGAAACATACATTCCTGATATATCTTGGAATAGACAAATTAACCGTCTTGCGTAAAAAGAGCAACCGCAACAATAGGCAACATACGGCAACAAACATAGCCACAACCAGTGTAGATTCCGGTGGAAAACCTGCTTTCAGGCAGCAATAGGACAAAGGAAAATTCATCAATAACATTCCACCGACCACAATCTGGTAATTACGAATCTTGCCATTTGCGTTTTGTAATGTAATTAAAGTATTTGAAAATATATCAATGAGCGACAGTAATAATACCAACCGTACAAAATTAATAGTATGGTCAGGGTATTGTTTTAGCCAAAGTGTCAAAAAAAAATCGGTTTCCAATAAAATAGGCAAAGCTCCCAAAAACAATATATAAAATGAGAAGCGAGAACCACGTTCCACTAATGAGAATGCATATTCTTTATTATCGGATGCATATGATTTGGTAATTTGTGGATTCAGTGCGGTCATAAAATTGCCGGAAAAAGCACAGATAGCACCATTAACCTGATCGGCTATACCGCGGGCGGCATTCAGTACCGGACCGACAAAGAGATTGAGCAATACATTTACACCTTGTCCTTTCAATATCGCAGCAGAACAGCCTATAGCGTTCCATACTGAAAAAGCACCAATTTCTTTCCAACACGAGCGGTCGAAACTGAGATGCAACCGACATTCTTTAAAATGCTTGTGACAATAATATAAGTAAAAACATTGCAAAGAGATACCGACAAAAACCAAAAGGATGGAATACATAATCAAACGGTCAAGGTGCAATGATGAATATGCTATCAATAAAACGACCAACAAACGTAATATTACCTCCAATATTCCTACTTTGGCAAAAGTTCCAAAATGTTCATGCGATACAATAGAAGCTCTGAATGGAGTACTGACCAAACCTAATGTGAATGACAAAAGGGATGCCTGAAAGCCCCAATTGGCTGCATAAAGACGTTCAGACGGTATGGTCATTTGGGTGTTTAGGAACCACAAACCGACTGTTTCCGTTGCAATGAATACCAACAATGCTAATATTATATGAATCAGCAAAGAGGTTGAAAACACCATCTTCAGCCGTTCAAAATCATTCCTCCCCAATTCAACAGTAAGGAAACGGCTTACAGCGGATGACAAAGAAGAGGAAATCAGAGAGAACATGCCGACAAATCCACCCACCACATTGTATATACCGTAGTCTTCTACCCCTAATGTGTTCAGGACTACACGTGAAGTGTAGAGAGCTACTAACATGCCGAACAACATTCTAACATATAGCATCAACGTATTTTTAGCTATACGTTTGGTGTTTTCCGATTGCTCCGTCACAATTTTATAATAAGAATAAATATTGGTTTTATATGGCAATATTCAAAAGCAAAGACTACCCGAACATCTTCTTCCAGAACGACACCTTCTCTGGCTCTTCTCCCCTATGCACCTCTCTCATATACCGTTCGTAGCTCCACTTGTTATGTATCATCTCATAAATGACACCCCAGTCGGGCAAACCGCCCACGTTACGGTCGTCTATAAACAAATCCACTTTCAGCTTGCGGCAACTGCAAGCACTGTTTAGGGCGACAGGTTCTTCGGAATAGTTGCTATTGACCGCATAAAATTCCACGCCACGTTGACGGCAGTATTCCACGGCTTCATCCAGCAATTCACCCTCGCGCACACTCCACAAGATAAGTCGGTGATGTTCCTGTTGCAGTTGCTTCAAGGTGGCTATGGCAAAAGGTATCTCTCTGCCTATCTGTGGATACTTGTGCTCCACAATGGTTCCGTCAAAATCTACGGCTATTGTCATATACGAAAAATTATCCGTTTGACGTCTTTGCTATAAGATAGACTTTATCCATCAGTTCCCGTTCCAACTTGTCAACCGTCAGCATGGCTTGCAGCAGATCCCGGGATAGTGTATGGTCTGTCAGACTTCCGGCTTTCTGTTCCAATTCGGAAAAATATTTCGTGGAAACGGCACCGGAATAATAGATGTTGCGCAAGGCTTCCCGATAGGCGATAAGAACGGATGCGTCCGCTTCTGCCATTATACGGGAAGAAAAAGCTCCCAACAAAGCCTTGGATAGCGAAGCCGGGTCTGATACATCTGCAATCAGCGAATCGTTATAATTCGTCATGATGCAGATACGGTGTACCACTTCTTCGGAAGGTAATGAAAGCCAAGCGTCTTTCTCTGTTTCTGTCTTCCATTGTTTCAAGGCCTTTTCAATGTATGTTTTGTATGCCGGCTCTAATTCTTCAAACAGGACACAGACATCCAATATAAGGTCGAGTACGGCTGTCTCATACGTACCGCCCGCTATCCGATTGTCTATCGTATCAAAGATATGACCGCTTATCCATTCCAAATCGCCATATTTTCCATAGCCATGGCAGGGCGCATAGGCAAATTGACCGTAGAGGGCATGAAGCAACATGGCCTTATCCCTGTTTCCTCCGTCCAAAATACGGTGAACCAATTCTGCATAAATCGCACAGAAAGGTTTGGCTCCCGAGGTCTGAATCTTTTGATAAAGTTCAGGAAAACTTCCCAGTCCCGTTTTCAAGGAAACGTAAAAAGCGGACAGTTGCACCAAATGCTCATTCGATAAAGAGGCATAGTCCGTAGGCAATGCTTTAATCTTACGAGTGAGAGCGGCTATTTGCCGGTTGATGTCTTGTAAAAATTCTACCATGTATAATTCTGAAAGATATAGTACACAATCACTGTTCAGTCCACATCACTTCAAGAGTTCCAAGTCAGACAAACTGATGGAAACACAGGCGCATCCCAATATGTTCATATTCACACCCACATAAGTGCCTTTTTTGTTGGGTATCTCACAAATGTTTCCCTCAAAGCCCTTAAAATAGCCGCGAGCCACCCGTACTTGTTGTCCCATTTTAATATTGTCGGACACGATGACCTGCGCATCGTTATATCCCAACATATATTTGAACTGTTCCATTTGCAAATCGGGAATCACCGCATCCTGATAAGTGCCGGGGTAAGTGACAAAATCCTTTACAAACAGTACTTTCTTCACAACCGTGCGTGAAGCACTGTCGGGATAGCAATGCACAAACACCCTTGAACGGATAACGACACGTTCCATTTCCTTTTTATGCTTGCCAACCATCCGGATATAAGTTTGAACCGGTACAAACGACTCTATATCAATCTTTTTAAGGTATCCTTCCACTTTTTTTTCGCAGTTGGTGTGAACAATGGCGATATACCATTGCTTGCCGTCGGGTACGGCTCCGCCGTCGTCCGTTTTAGTAACGGTCGGAGCAAAGAGGTGGCTATCAGTCTTTTCCATACAAGTTTCTGTTGTATGTTGCACATCCTCTTTTCTTTGTAGAAGGATTTCACTTGTTTTGTTCATACAAGTTGTAATCTTCATGAAAGTACCGTTTCCAAGTAAGAGACGGTACTCATTCGTAACAAAAAGAAAATCAGTTTGATAAGTCGCACTCGCCAAACTGATTTTTCTAACTTTTCAAACTTTTTTTCAAGCCGGATTTCTGCCTTTCATCCACCCTATATTCAACCTTTTTTATTTCCTTATTACCCCTTCTTTTATATTTTTTAGACGAGGTAAAATCGTTTAATGTTGATTATCAATGATTTACAAATGGGGGGGTGAAATTATGAAAATAAAAGTGCTGGAATTCATGTCTAATCCATTAAAAATAAGTACCTTTGCAAGCAGTAGAGTACCGTCTCTTACTTGGAAACAGACTCATTTTGGTACTCATTTTTTTTTCGCTCTTTTCTTCCAACTTTCCTTTTGTCCAACGATGCCACGATTTCGGCATTGGCATTGTCAATGACCTCTTCGCTTAAGGAGGCAAGATAAATCTGCGTGGTCTTTTCAGAAGAATGCCCCATACCATCGCTGATGACTGCTATCGGCACGTTATGCTTGTGTGCGGTACTTGCCCAACTATGCCTCGCGACATACGAGGTCAACGAAACACCGTCCCCCAACAACTTCGACAGCTTCTTTAATTGCTTGTTGTAATAGCGGAGTCTGTTCTGGTATTGGCGGTAAGCATCCTTTTCATTGTCCGACCGGATGACAGGCAGGAGATAACTCCCGTAAGTTTCTTGCTTGTACCGTTCCATAATACGCTGTACACCCGGCTCGATACGGATGGAAAGCGGTTGCCCGGTTTTTTTACGGACATAGCGGATGACACCGTTTGTAACGTTCTCCTTCTTCAGGTAAGCCATATCCACAAACGACATTCCACGGGTACAATAACTGAAGAGGAAGAGGTCGCGGGCAAGTTCCAGCCACGGCATCCCCGACAAGTCCAACGCTTTCAAGTCTGCCACCACCTGCTCGTCCACCGCCCGTTTGGAAGTCTTGTCTATTCCCGTATAGACATTTTTGAACGGTTCTGTCTGTCTGACATGCCCCTGTTTCACCGCTTTGTTATAGACAGAGCGCAAGTTGCGCATATAGAAGGAAGAGGTGTTGCGTTTCACGCCTTTTGCTTTCAGCCATTCTTCGTAATCCGACAACAGGAGTTCATCCAAATCCGAAAAAGGAATATCCTCCCCGCCAAGGTATTCGGAAAGACTGTTTAACGTGGCGTTTCGGTTCTTTGCCGTTCCCCGTTTTCCTTTGGCGACCAGCAAAGCGATTTGTTCCTTCATGTACGCCAATACACAGACCGTCCCTTGGGAAGCGGAATAGCGTTCTACAATCTCACGTACCCCGAATTCCTCTCCCGACAACTCCAATGAGCGGATGATGTGCCCAAGCCGTTCCATATCGTTGTCCATCAACCGTTGTATGGCGGACAAACGGGGGGTGCGCACTAATGCGTCCGCCTGTATTCTTTCACCCACCGCATCCCATTCCTCCGGCAGCAGGTGTGTCCGTGTCGTAATCTGCTTCACCTCTTTCTTGTGCGCCACCTGATAAAAGACAGTCCCGGACTTGCCGGGAACTGTCGATGTGCGTAATTTGATTCTGATTCTAGCCATAATCCTTTTATTTTTAATGGTAAATATCAGATTCTGATTCCTTTTCGAGAAACTTCAGAAACAGAAGATTGCGTTTGTTTCTGTTCATTACCCGCTTGGGATTCCTCTGCTTTTTCTTGCGTGGGCGGTGCAAGCTCCAGTTGGATTTTCCTCTCCAATGCCGCCAGCTCGGATTTCAAGCCTTTCAGCTCATCCTCTTTCTTCCAAGTCTTGCCGGCCACCTCCTGCAACAAGGGGATGTCCTTTTCCAACGCCTCGTTCTTCTCCTTGTATTGGGCGATGATGTTCGGGATACGCTCCAGCGCATTCAGGAAGTTGGTAGCTGCCGCTTTTGTATCAGCCATCGCCAAGTGCCCGTTGTTGAACTTGTACTTGAAGTTGCCGTCCACCACGAAACGGTTCTCCACGAAAGTAAGCCCGTCTTTCAACACGGGTTCACTGATGACCGATACCGGGAAACCGTAAATCTCCCCGATGCGCTTGTACTCCCTTTCGGTGTTAGCATTCCGGGCTATCTCCTGCAAACGGATACCCAACACCTTTTCATCGGTAATGTTCAATCCGTCCAGCTTCAGCCCGTTCAGCCGCTTTCCTTCCTTGTCAGTCTTGGCAAGCGACACGAACTTGTCGAAGTCGGCAGACATCTTTTCAATGACGGTGCGGTTCTTGTCCAATTCTTCGGTTTTTGTCTGCAACTTGCCGTTGGATTCCGCCTTCGCCTTGTTGAAGGATTTGCGTTCGCTCTCCAAGGCGGTAATCTTCTTTTCAAGCTTCGCCTTGTCCAAGAGATCGGTGTTGCCGGATAGAATCGCCATGTATTCCGAGAAGTTCATGCCCGATTTCTCGTCCATCGCCCCCTCGTCGATGGTTCTCGCACCCATCGCCCCGCTTTTCAATTGGGAGATAAACGTCTGCTTGCAATGGAGCAGGTTGAACTTGTAGGAATCCAACGACTTCTCCACCGCATAGATAATCACATCCACCTTGTTGTCAGCGTATAACTTGGCTATTTCATTGCCTTTTCTGACCGCACGACCATCACGCTGCGTGAGGTCGGACGGTCGCCACGGCGTATCGAGGTGATGGATACAAACGGCTCTTCGTTGGGCGTTTACGCCTGTGCCCAACATGCTTGTTGAGCCGAACAGCACACGTACCCGCCCCTCGTTCATGGCGGAGATGACCGCCTGCTTGCTCTTCTCGTTCTTGCACTCCTGGATGAAGCGTATCTCCTGTGCCGGGATGCCGTAATCCTCCACCAGCTTGCGCTTGATTTCGGAATAGACGTTCCACTGTCCGGGCTGGTAAGTACCCAGATCGGAAAACACGAACTGGGTCCCTTTCTGCGCGTCATACCTTTTATAATAGTCGGCAATCATCTTGGCGCAATGGCTCGCCTTGTTGTCGGGATGGTCTTCGTAATTTCCGCCAATCATGCGCATGTCGAGCGCCATCTTCCGGGCATAGTCGGTGGCGATGAGCATCTTCGCCTTCTCTTCCGTTTCGGAAAGCGGGGCACGGCCCAACAGTTTGGCATCGCCCGTTTCGGCGAACTTCATCAGCTTCTGGATGAACACCTCCTGTTCCGGAGTGGGCTTGATGTGGTGCAGGATTTCGTTCTTCATCGGCCTGTCCACACCCACGTCCTCCGCCGTGCGGTAGTCGGTTATCTCATTATAGAAAGCCGCCAGTTCCGGCACCTTGATGAAATAGCGGAAACGCTCCTTCTGCACGATGTTGTTCGTCACCGAGAACTCGAAGTCGGTGGTCTTCTTGGCGAAGATGGCCGCCCACGCGTCGAAACAGCGGATGTCCTGCCGTTCCAGTTCTTTCGGGCGAAGGTACTTGAATATCAGGTACAGCTCCGTAAGCGAGTTGCTGACCGTTGTACCAGAGAGGAAGGTCGCCCCCAAGTCCTTGCCCGTCCGCTCCTGTATGGTACGGATGGCGTAGAGCATGTTCATCGCCTTCTGGCTTCCCTCGGCATTACCCAGTCCCGCCACACGGTCGTGGCGGGTGTTGAACATCAGATTTTTGAACTGGTGCGACTCATCCACAAACAGATGGTCGATGCCCATCTGCTTGAAGTCCGCCACGTCATCGGTACGCTCCTTGATGGAGTGGGCAAGCTTTTCCAGCTTGGCTTCCAAGTTGAACTTGCGTTTCTCCAAGCCTTTCAGCATCCCCCGCGAAATGTCCTTGCCCTGCCTGCGCAGCACTTCCAAGTTTTCCTCCACCGTGTCCAGCTCCTGTTGCAGGATGCGCTCCTGCAATTCGGGGGACTGGGGTATCTTGCCGAACTGGTCATGCGACATGATGACGCAGTCGTAGTCGTTGTTCCTGATATTATTGAAGAACCTGACACGGTTAGCGGTGGAGAAGTCCTTTTCCGAAGCGTAGAGGATGCGGGCGTTGGGATAGGCGGTCTGGTAAGTGGCCGCTATCTCCGCCACGTTCGCTTTCAGCCCGATAATCATAGGCTTGTGAGCCAGCTCCAACCGCTTCATTTCATGCGCCGCAATGCACATTATCAGTGTCTTACCGGTCCCCACCTCGTGGTCACAAAGGCCACCGCCGTTCTGTTTCAGCATCCATACGCAATCCTTTTGGCTGGGATAAACGCTTGATATTCCGTACTTGAAAGAGAGGGCTTTCAAGTCCAAATCCGGGAAGGTCTGATGGCTTCCGTCATACTTCGGGCGCACGAAGCAGTTGAACTTCCTGTTGTACATGTCGGTGAGCCGTTCCTTGAACTCCGGGGTCTGGTCTTCGAGCCATTCGGTGAAACCGTTTCTGATTTCGTCAATCTTGGCGTTGGCGAGCTGTATTTTCTCGCTGTCGCGCACCTTGATGTCGTTGCCGTTGTCATCCTTGCCAATGCTTTTCATCATGTCGGGGCAAGTGTTGTGAAGAGCATGTTTCAACAGGTTGATGCCGTCATAGCTCCGGTAATAACCATGCACGGCATACTCATCAGTAATCTTCACGTTCCAGCGGTTATCGCATTTCACGGCAAACTCGTCCATACTCTCCGCATAGGCGATTTTCACCTCCGTGTCAAAGAACTTGGAGGCGAAGGCGGCATAGACACCCGTGGGTATCCAACGCTCACCGAAGTTGAAGTCCAGTTCCTCAAACGTGATGCGTTGCGGTTCTGCCGCTTTGAGTGCGGCAAGCGACTCTGCCGCTCTTTCATCATCAGGATGTTCTTTCATCCATTCCGTTATGCGTTCCACCTTGTCAATCACGTTCCCGGCAATGAAGCGGTCGCTGATTTCATAACTATCTGCCATCGGGTTGAAATAGACACGCCCTTTCAAGGCGGCCAGCAATTCTTCTTCAGTGGTGTCGGAGAGCGACTTCATGTACTCCAAATCAACCGTGCCGTACTTGTTGAGCGAAGCGGACAAGGCTTCTTCGGGGGATTCCACTTCGGTGACTTCGTTTTGGGAGAACGCCACCGGATGGTCGAAAATGTCCGCCTTGACGAACTTCCCCTCTTCCGCACGTTCCAGCGAAAGGACGTCGCGCCCTGCCGCATCCATCAGGATGAGCTTCACGTTCTGCTTGGCGTTGAGATTGCCGTAGAGCATCACAAACTCATCATAGCTTGTATTCAACGCCTCACGCAAGGTATTGTTTTCTTCCTGTTGCTTCGCCTCGTAACCATACAGCCGTTCGTAACTGTCACGGACGATAATGTAATGGCGGGCTTTGTCCGCTTGATAATCAGACAAGTCTAACGGATGGAAGGTTGCCCCGTATGCGGTGACACCTTTCAGATAGCCCACATTGCGCAACGAGTCCATAACCATCATGCCCTCCCGGTAATGGCTTTCCATCGGCCGGTCAAACGGTCCTGGCAGCAGGGGCTTCTCTTCTTCGGGCGGTTGAACGGAAGCAATAGACGGCTGAGGGGCTTTCGGCTGTTGTGACTTTATCTCAGATTGTTCCTGCTTCTTTTCTTCCTTGACTTGTTCCCGTTTAGACTGCTTCACTCCGGCTTGTGTCTTGGTTTCCTGATGTTGCATACCCAACTCCCGAAGTTCTTTCCTTCGTTCGGGAGAGAGGTTCATCATCATCTCGTAGAAACCGTTGATAGGCGGATTGTCCTCCCAATTGATGGAAGCGTACATATCTTCTTCAGCATTGGGAGTAATGGGAGTATTGGGAGCTTTCGTATCGGTCGGCATGGTGTTCGGGACTTCAACTGAAACTGCCCTTACTTCCGGTTCTTTCTTCTTTTCCGTCTTCGGGACCTCTGCCTTCTTGACTTTACCCGATGATTTCTTGTGCTTGTTCTGTTGTTCTTTCAGTTTATTTTGGTCGGTAAACTCAAAAAGGTCAAACAAGGTAAGCTGGACGGTCGTCCCGTTTTCCTGCTTGACAGGTTCGGTAATATGACGGGCGGTTACTTCCATTTCCTTTTCAACCAGAGTCGCTTCAACCGCTTGTGGCGCAGTTTTCAATTCCTCTGCTATGGAATCAATCGGTTTTTCTTCTTCAACAATCGGTGTCATCTCTATCGGTTGTTCCACTCCTTTGAAACGTACCAAGTCCAGCCGTTTGGCGAAATCCTCTTTCAACATCCGTTGCAAGTCATCCGCGATACCCTGCACGCCCCCTTCATGCAGGTACACCACCGCCGGGTGACCGTACGGGTCACTGTCGTGCTTCCACTTCGTATGGACGATGCGTTGGTCGCGGTGTTCAAAGACATACTCGTTGGTGCTGATACCTCCACGCACGGCAGTCTTGGTGAAAAGGACATCCTCTTCACTCAATTCCTTCTTTTGGCTGTTTTTCTGGAGGATAATCAGGTCACTGCCCACTTCCGTGTTGGCATTCTCCGTAAAAAGGTTGTTGGGCAGGCGTATGGCCGACACAAGGTCGGCATGTTTCAGCATCAGGTGGCGTGTCATGCCGCTGTTGTTGGAGTTCAGTACCCCTTGCGAGGTGATGAAGGCGACAATGCCGCCATCCCGTACCGAGTCCAACGCTTTCAGGAAGAAATAGTTGTGGATGGTTTTTGAGGCGTTGCGCCTGCCGAACGACTTGCTGTTAGTATATTCCGGGTCGAAGACAGCCACATCGCCGAACGGGATGTTGGAGATTGCCAGGTCGAAATGGGCATTGAACGGCTTCTCGATTTTCTCGAAGCCTTCCACCCGTACCTTCTTGTCGGGATGGAGGTATTTCAGCATTTTCCCCGTAAGGAGGTCTTTCTCAAATGCCATCACATCCGCATCCGCCTTGTTGTCCAATACGGCATCCACAAACGCGCCCATCCCGGCAGACGGCTCCAATACCCGGTCGGGGCGTACCCCGCAATCGTGTAATGTGTCCGCTATCACGGAGGTTATCTCTTTCGGGGTGTAGAAAGCGGTGAGGACGGAGGCTTTCAAGCTGTCAAAGTACCGCTTGTATTCATAATCGTCCCTGCTGTTCTCCCGGATGAGCTTGTGGAGTTCCACCGTGAGGGGGAACAGTTCGAGGTCGGATTTCGTCCAATGGACGGCATCGGCCAGTTCCTTGGCGGGATTGAGGATGCATTTCAATCCTCCGAAGCCGCAGTATCTTTCCAAGAGCAGACGCTCGCGTGCCGTGGGTGTACGCCGCTCCTTGTCAAGAATGAATGCTGTCCGTACCGCTTCGATGTTGTCCCGCAGTTTCTGCTTGCGGTTAAACGCCATGTTCTTCGATGTAAAGGACCACGGCTCCGGTCAGTTCGGTATAGAGTGCGTCATATTCGGGAGACATGGCAAAGGAATCGTCCGAAAGGTCGTAGATGGAAAATACATTATCTACCGGCTGAAGCAGTTGTTCCGCAAAGGCGGGTGCTTCCGATTCGGGTATCTCATCGGAAAATTCGTTGGACAACACCTCCATCAGCAGGTCGTATTTGGAGTAGTGCAATCCTCTGAGCAGGACGGACATCGCCAGTTCCTGCGCCCCGTCAGCCGGATAGCCTTCCAAACGGGCTTGTTCGTAGGTGTCGGAGGCTTGGTTGGCACGTTCTTCAATGAAGGCCGGATTGTCCGCTTCAGGAAAACGGTTCCCGGTAAGATAGCGGAGCAGGTACAAACTATAATAGGACAGTTCCTTTTCATTCATGTTGTTGTTTACGTTGTTGTTCATTTTACGTTGGATTTTAGTGGAATAATGATTTGTTTTTCTTTGGGTTGGAGCGTAAAAAAAGCACTTCGGGTATCCCTCCCGAAGTGCCACCACTAAATCCATAGTAAAAACCGTAAAAACAGTTGAACCATGAACAGTGGCAAAGGTAATTCTTTTAATCCGTACCGCAATCGTTTGGAATGGCTTGCTTCCGGATATTTTTTGAGTTACCCTTTTTTATTACAACTCCGTCCGGTTATTTTCGCTTGCCGTGCCTTTTCTTTTCGGGAAAGACGAATACGGTATTGTAGTCTGCATCGAAAGCGACCACGGCTTCGAAATTCTTCCCCTGCTTGCTCTTGAAGCCTTTCAGCAGGGAAGTGTGCCCGTCCGTGAGCAGGGCGGTGATTTCCGCATCGCTCAGGTTACGGCTTGCTTTTTGACGAAAGATGGGCAAACCACAATCGGGATTGTCGCAGCGTACCACCTTGCCGTAGAACTGCATCTTCCCGGTATGGCATTTCGGGCAGGCGCATCCCGAATCCTTGTGCCCGAAGAGCTTGCCGCACGACAACAGGTCAGTGGTAATGGTTCGCGTGTAGTCTTCGATGCGCTTGCGGAAGTCCGCTTCCGGCAGTTCCCCGCGCTCGATTTCGGCAAGTGCCTTTTCCCATTCGCCCGTCATCTGCACGTTGGCGACATCCATTCCCTTGACAACGGAGTAGAGCGCCAGCCCTTTTTCGGTCGGGATTATCTGTTTTTCCTTGCGCACCACATAGTCCCGTTTCAGCAGGGTTTCGATAATGGCGGCTCGTGTGGCAGGTGTGCCAATCCCGCAATCCTTGACTGCTTGGCGCAATGCCTCGTCCTCTATCTCCTTGCCGCAGGTCTCCATGGCGGAAAGCAGCGTGGCTTCCGTATGGAGCGGTTTCGGCTTCGTCACACCTTTGGTGAGGGAGCAGGAACAGACGGGCAGTTCTTGTTTTTCCTGCCAGTTGGGAATGAGGCCATTCCCGTTAACGTCCGTTTCCTCACTCATCCTGCCGTACACGCTTCGCCAGCCGGGTTGCCGGATAACCGTCCCCTTGGCGGTGAAGACATGTCCCGCACACTCCACGGTGACGGTGGTTATCTCCTTGACGCATTGCTCCGTGAACGCTTCGAACATCCTCCCGACAACCAGGTCATAGATATGCTGTTCCTCTTCAGGGAGGTCGAAAGGCTTCTCGCCCGTAATGAGCAGGGCGTGGTGGTCGGTCACTTTCGTATCATCCACGCTATGTCGGGTGGGGTGTTTTACCAACGGCAGGTATTCTTTCCACTCTGCGTTTCCTCTGAGGGTGGAGAACAGTTTCGACAGCTCCTGATACACGTCTTCGGGGATATAACGGCTTCCCGTCCTCGGATAGGTGATGAGCTTGCCCTCGTACAGCCTTTGGGCGATGGAGAGTGTCTGTTCCGCCGAGTAGCCGAACTGGATATTGGCTTTCTTTTGCAGGGAAGTAAGGTCGAAGAGCAATGGGGTGTCCTCCGTCTTCTCCTTGCGTTCCAGTGCGGTGACTCTGGCACCTGACACTTCCTTGGCTATATGATATAAGGTGGTGGCGGTGGCTTCATCCTTCCATTTTTGGTCGGAGGTGAATTTCACCACGCTTCCGTTTTCGCCTTTCAGCGCCAGATGTACCTGCCAGTAGTTTTCAGGGGTGAAGCGTTTGTGTTCCCAAAAGCGTTGGCAGACCATCGCCAAGGTCGGGGTCTGTACCCTGCCGATGGAGTACATTCCTTTTCCGGCGGCGATGGAGGTGGCTTGCGTGGCGTTGATGCCCACCAGCCAGTCGGCTTCGCTCCTTGCTTTGGCGGCAAGGTAGAGGTTGTCGTACCCGTGCCCGTCCGCCAGTTCCTTCAATCCCTTGCGGATCGCCTTGTCGGTCAGCGAGCTGATCCAAAGGCGGTCGAAAGGGGTGGTGCAGCCGAGATAGGCGTACAGGTAGCGGAAGATAAGTTCTCCCTCGCGCCCGGCATCGGTCGCCACGATGATACGCTCGCTCTTTCGGAACAGCTCGCCGATGGTTTTGATTTGGGCTACGACATCCTCGTCGGGTTTGTAGCCGTCCTTGTCCCGGATTTGTCGGGGGACAAGGATGAACGGTTGCGGGATGATGGGCAGATGGGTACTTCGGAATCCTTTGATGCCGTATGTTTCCGGCATGGCGGGTTGCACCAAGTGGCCGAATGCCCATGTCACGGCATAGCCGTTGCCAAAGAGGTAACCGGGCTCTTGTCTGGTCGCACCGACAATGCGGGCGATTTCCCTCGCTACGGAGGGCTTTTCTGCGATGATTGTTTTCATGCGTTCTAATTTTTAGTTCTACAATTCTTGTTTTGGATGATGGGTGGATTTAGTGGCTGCACTTCGACGGGTGTCCTATGATTATCGTGTACATCATATCTTCATGCCTTTCTTCCTGGGTGCGTTCTGTTGTTTCTGTTGCGCCCCGTCTTTGGGTGCGACCTGCCCCTGCTTCAACGGCTCTTTCACGTTCTTGGTAGCCTCGTGGGTCTTGCCCTCGTTGTTCACGGCTACCTGCACCCGGCTTTCGTTGGACGGGGCTATCACCTGCGCCTCGTCAGGATTGCGGAGCGAGGTGGTAGGACGGCCTTTTTCGGGATTGAACTTCAGGTAAAGGGTGCAGGGGTTACCCTCCCTGTCGGTGGCGTTCTCCAATTTCACCGCCCTGCCTGCCACATAGTCGGCAATCTGTTCATCGGTAAACTTGTTGTCTTTCCATTTGGTGATGGGACGGATGGTCCCTTCCTTGGTCAGCCACGAGGATGGTCGTTCGCCCTTCTCTTTTTGTCCGCCTTGTGTTTGGGCTTCGCCTCCTTGTTCCTGCTTCTGACCGTTGTCCTGTCGTCTCCCTTGTGATTGTCGGGACTGGCCGGGCACGAACTCGATGCCCCGTTGCTCTGCATGGACTTGGAGCGTGGCAAAGAACTTCTTGCCGTTAGCGAGTTCAATCTCTTTCTTGATGGCTTTGCCTGAACTCAACGCCTCTTTGTCAGTAGCGGTTATTTCCGTATTGCCGATTTTATCACGGAGGCGGACTTTTTCAACGGGAATGTCGAGGATTTCCTTGGTCTGCCGGTCGATGCTGACGAAAGAGTCCTTCAACTCGCCCGTCCGCAGGTCTGCCAGTTGGACGGTGTGGCCCAAGTTACCTGTGGTAGCCAACGCCTTCTTGTCCTCTTCGGTGAAGGTGTAGCCCTTGTACTCCTGTTCCAGATTGATTTCCTTGCGGATGAAATGGGGGACGACATCCATTTGCCCGTTGGTGTCCGGCTTGAATTCCAGACGGGCGGACATCTCGTAGCGGTCTCCGCCCAACAATGGTGTCACCGTCACCAGGTCGGACTTGCCGTAATTGAGCATCTTGGCGAGGTCGCCCGATTGCTCCAGCGTGTCACGCCTGATGCCCCATTTCTCTTCCAGCTCCTGCCAGTTGATTTTACCCTCGTCTATCGGTTGATAGCCGTTTCTTCTCGTGGTCTGTTGTTCCTGACCGTTCTCTTGTTTCTGTTCCATGTTCTCTTCGTTTTGAATGGTTGGTTCTTGATTCTTGTTTTCTTGTTCCGTTTGATTTTCTGTCTGAAATTCCGCCTGTTGTCCGGCTTCCGGCGGTTGTTCCGTTTGCGCCTGCCGTTCCGCCTGTACCTTTTTTTCGTAGGCGGAAGTATCGACCTTGTGGGGGGCAAGCAGTTCCCTGTTCGCCTCCGGGTCTTTCAGCAGCTCCTTCAGCACTTCCACCAGCTTGTCCGCCTGCTCCGCCGCGATGCGGTAGAAACCGAAGCGGCTGGGTTCCTTGCATTGGCGGAAGAAGTTGGTGAAGAAGTTGTCGAGCACGTCGCCGTGCTTGTCGAACTTCAGGAAGTCCGAAGCGTTTTCCGCCTTGGCCGGGGTACGCTTGGGTGTGCCGTCCTTGTTCAGCCCGGTCACCACGCTGATTTCGCCCGTCTTCTCGTCACGGACAACCAGCACGTCCTGTTCTTTTTTCTTCTTTTGTTCCATTGTCTTGAAATTTTTAGAATGTGAATGATTTATTTGAGGCACTCCTCGATGAGTGCTTTGTCTTTCTTGCGGAAGGTGTCCATGTATTCGCGGACGAACGCGCGGACATCGTCCAAACGGTAATAGCTCTTTTGCCCCAGCCGTTGATAGGGCAACGCCCCGATGCTCCGGTAGCGTTGGAGCGAGCGTTTGCTGAGCTGGAGCATCATGCACAGGTCCTGATTGTCGAGCAGGCGTTCTTCCGCAATCAGGGGCAGGGGCGATGAAGAAGTTGTCTCTACCTCCTTGCGGAGCAGCATGGAGAGCATGCGGTCTTGTCTTTCAAGGCTGGCACTGACGGTTTTCATCCATCGCTCGAATGCGGGCCTTTCAAAAGTTATCGTTTCCATCTCTTCTGCGTTTTGATCTGGTGGTTATGCTTGAATTCGTCCAACCCCTGCGGGTCGTCAATGATGCGGTTGTCCTCCATCAGCCTTTCCACTTCCGAAAGCGGGTAGCGGCACCTGCCACGCACGAGGGAGTAGCCGATTTCCTTCTCGCTCCGGAGGCGTTGCAGGGTCCGCTTACTGATTTGAAGCAGGTCCATCACTTGCTCGGAAGTGAGCAGCTTCTCCGGTTTCTTCTCCGCCCGTGCCGTTTCGGATTGGCGGATGTAGTCGTGGATACGGTCTATCTTCTCCATCAGCTCCCGGTGGGCGGTGTTTTCGATTGTTATTATTTCCATTTCGTTTATTGTTTTTTGAATGATGCCGCAAAGTTCCCCGTTTCCAAGCAGACGGTTTCCCAAGTCCTTACCCGCTTGGGAAAGATTTATTTCCGTATGGCTTCCAAAGGAGGCCACTCCCGAAGCCAAATGCTTCAACAAGGCGTTGGATGACACCGTATTATATCATTGTGCATTACTTTTGCCGGAAATCAAATTTTTATCAACATGGAAATAGTATCTATCGAACGGAAAGTTTTTGAGTCGATGCTGGAAGACATCGCATCGCTCACGGAAAAGGTCGGGGTTCTGGAACGAAAGAGCCGTGACCGGAGAATGGACAAATGGCTGGACACGGACGAGGTGTGCGCCCTGCTCCGCATCAGCCCGCGCAAGCTCCTGATGCTTCGCGACCGCAGATTAATCGCTTGTTCGCAAATCAACCGCAAGTTCTATTACAGGCCGGAGGAGGTGGGGCGCGTGATGGAAATGCTCCGCCTTACCGGGGTGGAATGTAAAAATGGGAAGGAGGAGAAATGACGATGCAGGCGGACAAAGTATTGACAAGCGAAGATGAGCCGGTTGCCTCGGCTCTCCAAACCTTGAAAAAGGCGAAGAAGTCCATCAAGGGCATCATCGAGAATTACCATCCGATGATGGACGGGGAGCGTTACCTCACCGACAAGGAACTGGCGGACCTGTTGAAGGTAAGCCGCCGGACACTCCAGGAGTACCGCATCAACCGGACGATTCCTTATCTCGTTTTCGGAGGGAAGACACTTTACCGGGAAGGGGATATTCAACGGATGCTGGAGCGGAATTATCGGAAGGCGTTGAAATAAGCCTGTCTTTTTCGGCAAGGCTTTGATTTTTTCATTTCAACCGTAAAACAGGAAAGCCTTCATTGGTGTTCTCTGATGTGAGAGTAACCAATGAAGGCTTTCCTTTTGCGCTTATGCGCCTGATATAATAAGGAGTATTCTCCTGAGCAGGTTAGCAAGACCCGCCTTTCCCCGATTGTGCGGAGGACAGGAACATGGGGATGATTTCTTTCCTTGACTCAAACATACGTTTCATTATCCATTTACGGAAAAGGCTGGTGTAAAAGGTGTTCCATTTGTAGGACAACACAATGATGAGTTCCAGCGAGTAGAACTCCATCAGCAACCCGTTATCCAGACGGACGAGTTTCAACACCTCGTAATCGTTCAACACATCCGCCTTCAACATCCGTTTTATTGCACGGTTCACACTTGCCGCCGTAATGTTGAACAGGTCGGCTATCTCACCGGCATTCATCCACACATTGCTGCCCGTAGCGAATATGCAGTTATCTTCTTCTACCATTATCGTGTTGCGCCACATATGTTGTCCTCCTTTCCGTTTTTGAGTGAATCCGGCAGGAAACTATCAATATTTCCCAACCGCTTTTCCAGATTCTCCATGTCTTGGTTGAGCTTTTCCTTGGTGATTTTCGCGTAAATTTGAGTCGTGGCAATGTTCTTGTGACCGAGAATGGAACTGACCGTTTCAATCGGTACTCCGTTGGATAGCAACACGGTAGTCGCGGCGGTATGTCTCGATGAATGCCAGCCGAATGACTTCGTGATACCGCATCTTTTGGCCACGGAACGGATGCCGTGAAGACACGTCATGTAATGCGGAACGGGAAAAATCTTGCCGTCTTCGCTCAATCCCCTGTACTTCTCCAAAATACGGAGGGGAACATCAAGCAGACGGATGTTCGATTCCACTCCCGTCTTCTGGCGGTTGATTTTTATCCATTGGTGGTCATCGAAATAGGTCACGATGTTTTCCTCTTTCAGATTGCGCATATCCGAGAAACTCAATCCCGTGAAAATGCAGAACAGGAACATGTCCCGGTAGAGTTCCTGCTTGGCGTTTTTCAGCTTTCCGTCCATCAAGAGTTGGATTTCTTCTTTGGTGAGGAATGTTCGCACGGTATCCTCCTTCTTGATTTCGTAATCGCGGAAAGGGTCGCGCACCAACCATTCGTTGCTGATGGCTACCGAAATCATCGTGCGGAGCGGGCAGACGTAAATCCACACGGTATTGTTGCAACAATGCTTGTCCGTGCGTAAGAACATATCAAAGTCCATGATGAACGACTGGGTCAGTTCCTTCAAGGCGATGTCCTGCACATGGTAGCGCTGCATGAGAAACTCTTTCAAATGTTTGTACACGATGATGTATTTCTCGTATGACTTCTTGGATTTCATCCCGGCTTCCACCATCTTTGCATAGTCGGCGGTGAATTGCTCATAGACTTTCATCAAGGTGTGGCATCGGTGCTCCAGCCCCAAGAAGGCGTTCTTCACCTTTTCCGCCGTGACGAAGTTGTCCCTGTCCATAATCTCCTGATAGTGGGTGTTTATCTTCACCCTGATTTTGTCCAGCATACGGTTCGTTTCCAACGCAACGGTACTCCTGCCCGTTGCCCGTCCCGTCTTGGTTTCCCAAATCTTGGGGTCGATGGTCAGCTTGCAACTGAATTGCGTCTGCGTCCCGTCCACCGTGATACGCCCCATGATGGGCACCGTACCGTCCTTTTTCACTACCTGCCGTTTGAGGTAGAAGATTGTCGAAAATGTACTTCTCATTGCTCTACTCGTTTTTTGATTACAAAATTAGTTCGGGTAGAGCCGATGGAGTGTATGCAAAACGCAGCAGACCGGAGAGGATAAAATCGAAGGCGAAAAATCTTCGCTAATTATTAGGTATTCAGCCACTTATTGCCCGATATTGTGCCATAAAGTACCTAATTTCCGTTGGTCACGAATAGGTAACGCAGCTCAGGCTTCAATTGGCACTTTCATGGTTTTTCGTGGCGTACACACGCCATTCAAAATTCCTTTAATCATCTGTATCTCAAATCATCTTCCTCGTTCTTCCGTATTCCAAGAAATTGTAGTACCTTTGCAAATAAAAAACACTGTGATAAATGATATGAAAAAACACATCTATGCTCTATGGGCATTCTTTATTCTTTTCAGTCAGAGTATTGCCGCATCAGTCGAGGTGCGTTCTACTCATATGACTACGGGAGATGGGGTCGCCAATAACTCAATTCGGTATATATATCAGGATAGCAAAGGTTTTATTTGGATGGGAACGCTGAATGGACTTAGTCGTTATGACGGGAATTCGTTTGTGACTTATCGTCCTGAGGGTGGAAATAAAATTTCGTTGATAGACCATCGGATTCGCGATTTGGAAGAAGATAAAAATGGTTTCTTATGGATTGCGACTTCTGCCGAGTTGTTTAGTTGTTATGATCTGAAGAAAGATTGTTTTGTTGATTTTACCGGTTGTGGGGAATATGAGCAACTGTATAGTTACAAGATGACTGACCGTGAAGGTAATGTCTGGTTGTGGCAGGATGGAAACGGGTGTCGTAAAGTGACTTATATGAATGGTGAATTTACATCTGTGGTTTTCAAGAAAGAAAACAATAATCTCCCTTCTAATAATATTACTTATATATCTGAGGATGAGCAAGGAAGAATATGGATTGGTAGCCATGACGGTATAGCTCAAGTGGTAGGGGACAAGGCAGTATTGGTGGAAGAAAATCATGATGCCTTCAAGATGATGTCTTTTGGTAAAGATGTTTTTTTTCTTTCGGGAACAGGAACAATTTCGTTGAAGAGAGAAGGAGAGGATAGCCGTATTGTTACCCGTTTAGGTGAAGGTAGTAAAGTATATAGTACCATGCGCTTGCAAAACGATTGGATCGTTTTTACGGAAGATGGCAGTTATGTCTTTAATTTGAGAACTCATCAGGTGAGCCGGGATACGGAACTGAATATAGCAAGAGGACAAGTTCAGATTGACAACCGGGGGAATTTCTGGATTTATAATCATACAGGTAAGGTATGGTATGTCAACGCCAAGACCAGATTTGTTAAGTCTTTCCAACTGATTCCGGCTGATAAAGTAAATTATATAGATGAGGAACGTTACCACATCGTTCATGATTCTCGTGATATTGTTTGGATTTCCACTTATGGTAACGGTTTGTTTGCTTATGATTTGGCTACTGATGAATTGCAGCATTTCGAATCCAATATTAATGGATTCAGTCATATCACTTCAAATTTCTTGCAATATATTATGGAGGATCGAGCCGGTGGTATTTGGGTCAGTTCGGAATATACGGGTATTTCTCGTCTTTCGGTCTTGAATGAAGGAGCTGAGCGTGTTTTTCCTGAAGATGAAACTTTATCAGACCGTTCAAATACCGTGCGTATGATCAACCGTATGCCTGATGATAAGATTTGGCTGGGGACCCGTCGTGGAGGATTGTATATTTATGACCCTCATTTGAAAACGATAGAGAGCAGTCGTTATTTTGATTCTAACATTTATGCTGTTGAGGAAGGGGCTGATGGTAGTATTTGGTTGGGTAGCCGTGGAAACGGATTGAGTATTGACGGGAAATGGTACACTTATCACTCGGATGATCCTCTGTCTATTGGGAATAATAATATTTTTACTCTTTACCGGGATCGGAAGAATAGAATGTGGATAGGTACTTTTGGCGGTGGATTGAATTTGGCGGTGAAGGAAAAGGATAAGTATGTATTCAAGCGGTTTTTGAACAATTTTTATAGCCAGCGCCAGATTCGTGTGATACAGGAAGACAATAATGGATGGATATGGGTGGGCACCAGTGCCGGAGTTTACATATTTAATCCTGATTCGTTAATGAATGACCCGGATAACTATATTACTTATAATTATAATAACGGTAAGTTACGTAGTAATGAAATAAAATGTATCCATCAAGATAGTAAAGGCCGGATATGGGTAGGTACTTCAGGAAAAGGCTTCAGTATGTGTATGCCAGAAGGCGATTACAGAAACTTGACTTTTGAGCATTATGATGGAAGTGACGGGTTGGTAAATAGTATGGTGCAATCTATTGTTGAAGACAGGGAGGGTAAGCTTTGGGTTGCAACGGAATATGGTATTTCTCGTTTTGATCCGGATACACATGCCTTTGAAAATTTCTTTTTCTCGGCATATGCGTTGGGGAATGTCTATAGTGAGAACAGTGGTTGTGTGAGTAAGGATGGCAAACTGATGTTTGGTTCTAATTATGGATTGGTTGTTATCACTCCCGGCAAAATTGTGAATAATTCCACTGTAACTCCTATGGCAGCTTTTACCAATCTTCGAATTAATGGTATTGCCATGCGCCCGGGCGATGTGGATTCTCCGTTAGACCGTTCGTTGATTTATACAGATGAAATCGAGTTGAAATATTTTCAAAATTCTTTTGTCATAGATTTCTCTACATTTGATTATTCCGGAACGAATAGTACTAAATATACGTATCGGTTGGATAATTATGATAAAGAGTGGAGTATACCGTCTTCGTTGAATTTTGCAGCTTATAAGAACCTGGCACCCGGTACTTATAAATTGCGGGTGAAAGCTTGCAATGGGGTCGGTGTGTGGGGAGATAAAGAAACGGTTTTGAAGATTATTGTTGTTCCTCCTTTTTGGAAAACTACTTGGGCTTTCTTTATTTATGCTATTTTGATAGGGGTGGCGCTATATATCACTTTCAGACTGATGCGTGACTTTAATACTTTGCGTAATCGTATACAGGTGGAGAAACAGCTGACAGAGTATAAATTAGTTTTTTTCACGAATATCTCTCATGAGTTCCGTACTCCCTTGACTTTGATACAAGGAGCATTGGAAAAGATGCAGCGTGGTGGTAAAATCCCTAAAGAAATGGCTTATTCATTGAAGGTCATGGATAAAAGCACCCAGCGTATGTTGCGTCTTATCAATCAGTTGCTGGAATTCCGTAAGATGCAGAATAATAAACTGGCCCTTTCTTTGGAGGAAACGGATGTCATGGCTTTCTTGTATGAAATCTTCTTGAGTTTCAATGATGCTGCTGAGTCTAAGAATATGGATTTCAAGTTCTTGCCATCTGTAGCTTCTTATAAGATGTTTATCGATAAGGGTTATTTGGACAAAGTGACTTATAATTTGTTGTCTAATGCTTTCAAATATACACCCAGCGGTGGAAAAGTGACTTTTTCTGTGACGGTGGATGAAGCAAAGAAACAGTTGGTCATATCGGTAGCCGATTCCGGTGTAGGCATTCCTAAAGAGAAACGTAATGAGTTATTTAAGCGTTTTATGCAAAGTAGCTTTTCGGGTAGTAGTGTCGGAGTCGGCCTGCATTTGACACATGAACTGGTGTGTGTACATAAAGGTACGATAGTATATACTGAAAATGAAGGTGGTGGGTCTATATTTACGGTCAGTTTGCCTACTGATATTTCTGTTTATGAGGAAAAAGATTTTCTGATTCCCCATAATGTGTTGTTGGAAGAGGAGGAAGTACATCATGCAGCTGTTCTTGCAGAAGAAATATCGGCGCAAGAAGGGGGCGTGGAACTTCCATCTGCACCACTTAATAAGCGTAAAGTACTTATTATAGAAGATGATAACGATGTACGTGAGTTTTTGAAAGAAGAAGTGGGACAATATTTTGAAGTTGTGGCCGAGGCGGATGGTCCGTCTGGATTGGAACGTGCACGTACGTATGATGCTGATTTGATAATCTGTGATGTGCTGATGCCGGGGATGACAGGATTTGAGGTAACCCGAAAATTGAAGAATGATTTTGATACAAGTCATATACCTATTATTTTATTGACAGCTATGAGTTCTGCCGAAAGTCATTTGGAAGGCGTGGAAAGTGGTGCGGATGCATATATTACTAAGCCTTTTAGCCCGAAACTACTGTTGGCACGCGCTTTCAAACTAATAGAGCAACGTGAGAAATTACGTGAGAAATTTTCGAATGATCCGAATATGGTACGACCGGCTATTTGTACCTCTGATAAGGATAAAGAATTTGCTGACAGATTACAGATGGTTATGGATCAACAGATTGGTAATGCTCAGTTTACGATTGATGAGTTTGCTTCGATGATGGGATTGGGACGAACCGTTTTTTATCGTAAGGTACGTGGGGTGACGGGATATTCACCCAATGAATATATCCGGATTATTCGTATGAAGAAAGCGGCGGAACTGTTGTTGGAAAATCGTTATACGGTAGCCGAAGTTTCTTATAAAGTAGGTATTAATGATCCGTTTTATTTTAGTAAATGTTTTAAGCAACAATTCGGTGTGGCACCTTCTGTTTATTTACGTGGAAAGGAAGAGTCCGGGATACAGGAAACAGAAAATAAGGAATGATGAAAACAAGATTTTAAATAAGAAGGTCAATCGAGAATGATATAGAATCGGTTGACCTTTTTGTTTTAATGGACTATATATTTAGTATGGTTTGAGACTGATTTTTGTCAGTACTTTGCGACTTACAATATAGAGTATCCATGTACAAGCAGAAGCGGTGAGTAATGCTGCTATTTGTCGAGTGGTATCAGATATATCTAGAGGCAGAGACGCTCCGAGCCACCAACCTGCCAAGGCTGCGGTAACAGTAAGTAAGGCCATAATGATGCTTACTCCTAAAATGAACATTATTCTTTTCATAAATGGTTTAAGTTTGATTCAATATTAAATATAAATGCTATTTCAAGTCTGTTTGTTCATGATTATATAAAAAATCTTGGTAAAGGGGATGTAAATTAAAAAAGGAGTATTCTCGGGAAGAGAATACTCCTTTTTTATGTAGGAATGATAAATCTTACTGATTAACTCTTTTTTCCTGAATTCTAGCTTTCTTGCCAGTAAGAGCACGTAAATAGTACAATTTAGCACGACGAACTTTACCAACTTTATTAACAGTGATACTGTCGATAGCCGGAGATTCGATAGGGAAAATACGTTCAACACCTACAGTTCCAGACATTTTACGAACGGTGAAACGTTTTTTGTTACCATGTCCAGCGATTTTGATAACAACACCACGGTACAACTGTACACGTTCCTTGCTACCTTCAACGATACGGTATGCCACTGTAATAGTATCACCAGCTTTGAATGAAGGATGCTGTTTGCCAGTAGCAAATGCTTCTTCAGCAATTTTAATTAAATCCATTTTTTTTGATTTTAAATTGTTTATCGTTACCAACGCAACATATCAAGTAACTCTTCTTTGACAGCGATTGCGCGAAAGCGGTGCAAAATTACTAGATTTTTGTCATACAGCCAAATTAAATTCAACTATTTTTCATCTGATATCGTTGGTTGCAACTTCTTTTTTAACTACATTTGGGCAATAAACAACTAATAAACATGAAACCAAACCGAATTATGTGTATCATTCCGGCAGGAATAGTAGCCGGGATTTTTATGTTTTCAAGCTGTCATTCAGGCTATTCTCTGGCATCAGTTGAGGGAAGCAGGATAGAAGTGACAGCAGCTTTGGATGCTAATCCGGATTCCGCTGCAATCGCTGTTTTGGCTCCGTATCAAAAAACGGTTGATAGTATTATGTCACCGGTCATAGGACAAAGCGCTCGTTTTATGGATCGCTTTCGTCCTGAAAGTGAGTTATCCAACTTGGTAGCGGATATTTTACGTTATTCTGCTTCTGCATATATAGGCCGTATGGCCGACGTGGGGGTGACGAATATGGGGGGACTACGTACGGCTTTGCCCGAGGGGGATATAACTTACGGTAATATTTATGAAATAACTCCCTTTGAAAATACATTGTGCATTGTTACTATGAATGGGGCTTTGCTGCGTGAACTTTTTGAAAATATAGCAGCTGTGCATGGTGAGGGATTAAGTGGCGCTTGTCTTGAAATTTCTGGAGATGGAAAATTATTGGATGCTACAGTGGCCGGAAAAGAAATTGAAGACTCCAAAGAGTATAAAGTAGCCACCTTGGATTATTTGGCTGAGGGAAATGACCATATGACTGCTTTTGCCAAAGTGGGCGATGCGGATAAATTGCTGCCTGAAAAGGCCACAGTGCGTCAGTTGTTTCTGAACTATGTGAATGAGCAGACTAAAGCAGGGAAGAAAATAGACTCAAAGATAGAAGGAAGAATTACCGTTAAAGAATAAACTGAACCGTTATGAAACGAATATATGTATTATTTACTGCTTTGTGTGTATGTTGTGCGCTGGCAGCACAGGATATCAAAGAACTTTTGATACTTCATACTAATGATACCCACAGCCGTGTGGAACCTATCCCCATTACTGATCCGAATCCGGAGTTTGCAGGAAAAGCGGGTTTTGTACGTCGTGTTACCTTAATAAAAGAAATACGGAAACAGGATAAGGATTTGTTGTTGTTTGATTGTGGTGACTTTTCACAAGGCTCTCCTTTTTATAATATGTTTGGTGGTGAAGTTGAAGTGAAGCTGATGAATGAAATGGGATATGATGCCGGGATTATTGGAAATCATGAGTTTGATTTGGGCTTGGATAATATGGCACGTCTTTTTAAAATGGCGGATTTTCCTGTTGTTTGTGCTAATTATGGTGTACAGGGAACTGTTTTGGAAGGGCTTGTCAAACCGTATGTTATTTTGGAACGTAAGGGGATAAAGGTAGGTGTGTTCGGACTGAGTCCTGCATTGGAGGGGCTAGTACAGGCAAAAAACTGTGAAGGAGTGGTTTTTGAAAATCCAATAGAGGCTGCTCAGCGTGTGGCGGATATATTGAAGAATCGGGAAAAATGTGATTTAGTGGTTTGTTTGTCTCATTTAGGGTGGCAAGGAAAACCTTATTCTGATGAAACTTTGATTCTTAATACTCGTAATATTGATATTGTCTTGGGAGGTCATTCGCATTCTTATTTTGATAAGACTTTGTTTTATAAGAATTTGGATGGCAAGGAGATTCCATTGCAACAAATGGGAAAAAATGCTGTTTATGTGGGAAAAATGAAAGTAAGGATGGAAAAGAACAGATAGTTGCTGTTGTATAAGGAAATCTGATATAATTGAAGAAATTAGATGAAGAGAAACGTATTGTTATTTATAAGTTTATGTGTCGTCGGATGTGTGATGACGTATGCACAGCAGATGCCTGGGCTGTTACAAAAGGGGAAGGCGGATACTCAGGATTGTAAGGCATGGGTGGATGAACAGCTTTCTGAAATGAGTTTGAAGGAAAAGATAGGACAACTGTTTATACACACAGTGGCTCCTCTTCAGACACAGCGAAATAAAAACAATATATATGCAGCTATAAAAGAATATAAAGTAGGAGGATTACTTTTTTCGGGCGGTCAGTTGTCTGATCAGGTTTTATTGACTAATTATGCGCAGAGTCTGGCGGAAGTGCCTTTGCTCATAACTTTTGATGGTGAATGGGGGCTGGCTATGCGCTTGAAGGGAACCCCTCGTTTTCCAAGAAACAGAGTCTTGGGATGTATACAGGATAATGAACTGCTTTATGAATATGGTAAGGAAGTAGCCCGGCAATGTAAGGAGATAGGTGTGCAGATCAATTTTGCTCCGGTGGCCGATGTAGATGTTAATCCTCGGAATCCGGTTATTAATACCCGTTCTTTTGGTGGTGATCCTCGGAATGTGGCTCAAAAAGTGGTAGCTTATGCTCGTGGTTTGGAGGATGGAGGGGTATTGTCTGTCTGTAAACATTTTCCGGGACATGGAGATACGGAAGTGGATTCTCATAAGGCGTTACCGGTTTTGAATTTTGATCGTGCGCGTTTGGACAGCATTGAACTTTTTCCGTTTAAAGAGGCTGTTAAAGCAGGATTGGGAGGTATGATGGTAGGACATTTGGAGGTACCTGAATTGGGTAAAAATCCGGCTTCGATTTCTTCACATATTATTTATAATCTGCTTTGTCGGGAATTGGGCTTTCAAGGCTTGGTTTTTACAGATGCTTTGGAGATGAAAGGTATTTCGCAAAATGAGAATATATGCGCTCAAGCCTTGATAGCAGGTAATGATTTATTATTGGCTCCCCGTAATTTGAAGAGAGAATTGGATGGTGTTTTAAATGCTGTAAAAAGTGGAAAACTATCAGAAGAACTGATTACGGAAAAATGTCGTAAGGTATTGACTTATAAATATGTTTTAGGGTTGAAGAATAAACCTCACATCCAACTTTCCGGGCTGGAGAAACGATTGAACCGTCCGGAAACGAAGGAGTTGATTCTCCGCTTGCAGAAAGCTGCTATAACGGTTCCTGCCAATGTAAATGGAACCTTGCCCTTGGATTCAAAATTGAGGGGAACGGTGGTTCTGAATATTGGGAAAACTCCCGGTGCTGGGCTTGCTTTTTATAATCGTTTGCAAAATACACTTTCTCTCACACGTGTTGTTGCTCGTCCGGATTCGATGGAAGCTATCAGAAAACGATTGTTGGGTAGTCAGCGTGTAATTGTGGTGGTTACTTCGGATGATTACAAAAAGTATAAAACAATGCTTGATTCGCTTCCGGCTGATTTGCCTGTTATTTATGTGTTTCTGATGCCATTAAAGTCTATGTTGGATATGGAGGGCTATTGGAAGAAAGCAGCGACTGTAGTATTGGGGCATACTGATGAATCTGTTATTCAGGAGTATGTGGCTGATGTCTTGGTAGGAAAGGCAGTGGCAGACGGGCGTTTGTCGGTGGCTGTCGCCGATTTGTTCAAACCGGGTGATGGAGTGACTATAACTCCTAAAGTGTCTCGTATTTATAGACCTGAGGATTATGGTATGGATTCCAAAATACTGGAAAAGATAGACAGGATAGCCATGGAAGGAATCAAGGCGAAGGCTTATCCTGGTTGTCAGATTCTAATTTTAAAAGATGGGAAACCAGTATATGATAAGTCTTTCGGCACTTTCACTTATGAAAGTGACCGAAAGGTGGAAAAGGATGATTTGTATGATTTGGCTTCGTTAACCAAGACCACGGCGACGCTGTTGGCTGTTATGAAACTTTACGATGAAGGAAAATTTGGTTTGACCGATCGCATATCTCAATACATTCCAGCTTTAAAAGGTACGGACAAGGAACGTGTCACTATTGAGGAGTTACTTTTACATCAGTCGGGCATTCCTGCTTTTTGGCCTTTTTATAAGGAGACTATAGATAAAGACAGTTATAAGGGGAGTTTTTACAGAGCAAGACCGGACGCTAGTCATCATACGCAAATAGATACACGGCTGTATGTCATTGATAAGTTTGATTATAGAAAAGAGTTGATGGCAAAAACTTTCTCTGCTGATTATCCTTTACAAGTAGCTGACAGTATGTTTCTTCATCGTTCTTTTCGTGATTCCATTATGGTACAAATAGGACGTATTCCATTAAAAGACAGGAGATATCGTTACAGTTGCCTGAACTTTATGTTATTGAAGGAAATGGTAGAGAATATCAGTAAAATGCCTATGAATCTTTTTTTAGATAAGGAATTCTATAAACCGATGGAGATGAACCGTACGGCTTATTTGCCGCTTCGGCAGTTCAAAAAGGAGGAAATTGTTCCTACAGTGAAAGCGGATTATTTGCGTAAAGGAAAAGTGTTGCAGGGTTATGTACACGATGAATCAGCTGCTTTCATGGGAGGGGTATCAGGAAATGCCGGTTTATTTTCCACGGCTCGTGATGTGGCAAAAGTGTATCAGTTATTGATTGATGGAGGGGTTTATAATGGAAAGCGTTATCTGAGTAGGGAAACTTGTGATTTATTTTTAACCCATACCTCAAAAATCAGTAGGAGAGGATTGGGATTTGACAAACCGGATGTGAATAATAGTGTGAAAAGTCCGTGTGCGGAGGAAGCGCCCGAAGAGGTGGTAGGACATACTGGTTTTACCGGAACTTGCGCTTGGGCAGATCCGAAAAATCATTTGGTTTTTGTTTTTCTGAGTAATCGGATTTATCCGCGTCCTTTTGACCATAAACAGTTGATGCGGTTAAATATCCGTCCTCGTATGCAACAGGTTATGTATCAGGCTTTGATGAAATGGTCATATTTAGATTAAATACAAATTAGTGCATTTTTGTAATCTCTATGTGACAACTAATAGAGAAAAGCTGTATATTTGCTCCATCAATTAGTACTAATAATTTAATAATTAACGAAAATGGCTTACGTAATTAGTGACGATTGTATCGCTTGCGGTACTTGTATCGATGAATGCCCGGTAGAAGCAATTTCTGAAGGCGATAAGTATTCTATCAATCCGGATCTGTGTACAGAGTGCGGAACTTGTGCTGATGCTTGTCCTTCTGAAGCTATTCACCTTGGCTAAGCAGTACAATTTTGTTCTTTAAAGTTAATAACGATCGTTTCCGTTGATGGAAACGGTCGTTTTTTTGTTTATCTAAATTTTGTTTTGATTGGAAGCTCGTATGTCTGCTTTATGAATAAAAAAAACAGGCATCACAGAAAAAAACGGATGCCTGTTCTTTTTATAGAGAAAGAATATTTTATTTTAATAGGGCTAATGCTTCTTTGATGCGGCACATAGCTTCTATAATATTCTCATCGGAAGTTGCATAACTCATACGGATGCATTCGGGGGAACCGAATGAAGTACCACCTACACATGCCACATGACCTACTTCAAGCAGATACATTGCTAAATCGTCAGCGTTATTGATGTTGCGGTCACCTGCTGATTTGCCAAAAAAGGAATCACATTTCGGGAATAAATAGAATGCTCCTTGAGGATTGTTTACTTCAAATCCTGGAATTTCTTTTGCTAATTTTACAATAAGGTCACGGCGGCGCTGGAATGCTTGGCGCATTTCCTCTACGGGAGCCTGAGTACCTGTATAGGCAGCTTCGGCAGCTTTCTGAGAAACAGAGCACGGACCTGAGGTATATTGTCCTTGCAGCTTATTTACAGCTTTTACAATCCATTCCGGACCGGCAATGAACCCGATTCTCCATCCTGTCATAGCATATGCTTTTGAAACTCCGTTTACAATAATTACATTGTCATGAATCTCAGGGAATTGGGCAATGCTTTCATGTTTGCCACTGTATGTGATATGTTCGTAAATCTCATCGGCTATAACATATACTTGCGGGTGCTTTGCCAAAACAGCGGCCAAGCCGGCCAACTCTTCTTTGGTATAAACGGAACCGGTGGGATTTGACGGTGAGCAAAGAATCAATGCTTTGGTTTTAGGAGTAATCGCTGCTTCTAGTTGTGCAGGGGTGATTTTGAAATCCTGATCAATACCCGCAGTGATAATAACAGGAGTTCCGTCTGCTAGTTTTACCATTTCAGGATAGCTTACCCAATAGGGAGCAGGGACTATTACTTCGTCACCGTCGTTAACTAGAGCCATAATCGTATTACAAACAGATTGCTTGGCACCGTTTGCACAGGAGATTTGTGCAGCTGTATAGTCTAATCCGTTTTCATTCTTCAGTTTGGCTACGATTGCATTGCGAAGTGCAGGATATCCCGGAACTGGAGAATATCTGGAAAAGTTATCATCTACTGCCTTTTTTGCTGCTTCTTTGATGTGGTCCGGGGTATTGAAGTCCGGTTCACCTACGCTTAAATTAATGACATCAACTCCTTGGGCTTTTAACTCATTACTTTTTTGGGACATGGCCAATGTTGCTGAAGGAGACAAACGATTCAGACGATCTGATAATTGATTCATTGCTATTATTTTTTAATGTGTTTAAGTTTACTTGCTGCAAAATAAAGGATAATATCTTAATTATGAAAGTAAAACAGACGAAATCGCATAAAAATGATGTGATTTCGTCTGAGTTATAGCTTTTTTATTTGTTAAAGTGCAATGTGTGTCCCATTCTGTCTTTTTTGGTTTTTAAATAACGCTCGTTATATTTGTTAGGCGTGATTTCAATGGGAACGTTTTCAACTATGGACAAACCGTATGATTCCAATCCTACACGTTTGACAGGATTATTTGTCAGCAAACGCATTTGGGTGACGCCTATACTGCGTAGTATCTGTGCTCCGACTCCGTAATCACGTTCATCTGCCTGATGCCCTAAAAGGATATTTGCTTCTACAGTATCCACACCATTTTCTTGCAATTTGTAGGCTTTCATCTTTTCCATTAGTCCTATGCCTCTTCCTTCTTGGTTTAAGTAAACAACAGCACCTTTTCCTTCTTTTTCGATCATTTGCAATGCTTTGTGCAGTTGTTCTCCACAGTCACAACGCATGGATCCGAAAATATCACCGGTGGCGCAAGAAGAATGTACACGTACCAAAACGGGTTCTCCTTCTTTTATGTCACCTTTTATAATAGCGATATGTTCTAAACCATTGCTTTTCTGGCGGAAAGGTATCAGACGGAAATGGCCGTATTCAGTCGGCATGTCCACTTCCACCCCTTTTTCTACTAATGACTCTTGCTTCAGACGATAGGCGATCAAGTCACGGATTGAAATTAGTTTCAGCCCCCATTCATCGGCCATTTTTCTTAGTTCGGGCAGACGTGCCATGGTTCCGTCCTCACTCATGATTTCCATCAGTGCGGCGGCAGGGTATAGCCCTGCCAGACGCGCCATGTCGATACAGGCTTCTGTATGGCCTGCACGTCTCAGCACCCCTTTGTCTTGTGCATATAATGGATTGACATGCCCCGGACGTCCGAATGTTTCGGGAGTGGAGGTAGGATCGGCAAGAGCACGGATGGTAGCGGCCCGGTCGTGGATAGAAACTCCGGTACTGCAACCTTCCAGCTTATCTACAGTTACAGTGAAAGGAGTACCTAGAACTGACGTGTTTGTATCTACTTGATGAGGTAATTCCAATTCTTTGCAACGAGAAATGGTAATAGGTGCACAAAGCACGCCACGTGCATGTTTCAACATGAAATTGACTTGTTCGGGAGTAATTTTTTCCGCAGCAACAATTAAATCGCCTTCATTTTCACGATCTTCGTCGTCCACTACAATGACAAACTTACCTTCACGGAAGTCAGCTATCGCTTCTTCGATGGTATTTAGTTTTAATTCTTCCATAGTCAAATTATAAATGATTTATTGTTTATTCTTTCTTGAATTTCACGGTTGGTCTTGATTATGTTTTTTAAATCTTTATCCAGCCGGATACTGAACCGCCAAATGCGGAAATAGAAGAACAGGCCTATTGGTACAATGATTCCTGCAAGTAAATTAAGCCATTGGTTGTCAAACGGACTTTTGTGAGCTTTGGTGGACAAAATGGGATATTTATTTAAGTATTCCAGTAATACTCCATCTTTGCTGTTGGATAATTCTTCTATGAGTAGTTCCATTTTGGCACTGATATCGGCTATGACGTCGTCATGTCCTTTATTGGTGAAGATGCGGATATAATTAGGTGCATCGGCCAGTCTATGCTTGATGGCATATTCGTTACAGATGTTGCATAGTTTCTCCAATTCCGTTTGTATACGTGGATAGTCCGGATCTTCTATAATAACTTCTTTTTTGAATACATGGCGCGAGGGGCGCAGACCTAGCAGCATACGGAAGAAATTGATATACACTTCGGCATTGAATACCACAGAGTCATTATTTGACTTATAAGTAAAGAAGGCTCCGATAGGTGCCAATACAATGGTACTCATCCACACGCCCAATACCATATTCATTTCACCGCTTTTTGCTACTCGGGTAGCTCCGGAATCAATGATATAATAAATTACGAAAATTAAGACGGATACCACTACGGGCATTCCTAAACCTCCTTTGCGGATGATGGCTCCCAAAGGCGCACCGATGAAAAAGAAAATCAAACAACTGAGAGAGAGGGTGATTTTTTTGTGCCAGTCGGCTTCGTGTTTCCGGATATTGTTGTCCGCATCTGTAGTTTGATAGCTTTTCATGCTCCATTCGCTGGCCAGTGCCTCGGTACGATCCGCCGCACTACCCAGTGTCTTATCTTTTTCAGCTAAAGTATAGGAATTGAACAGGCTGTCCACATTGATTTTGTTGTTTGTTTCAACTATTTTTGCGGAGTCTGTTTTCGATAATACGATATTGCGATAAGTCGAGGCTTTTATTTCATTATACATACTTCTTCCCAAGCTGTCGGCACGGTGGTTCAGTGAGTCGATGGACTGGCTGATTTCAATCATGTTTTTGCTGTCCGAACGGTCACTTAAAAAGCTTCCATCTACCATGTTGAATCCACCGTCAAATTCGATAATGGTATGTTTCTCTCTGAAGGTTTCACGTCGATAGGGGACATTATTGGATGAAATGGTCTGCGATTTCAGATTTTCGAACTGCTCTCCGTTGTACAGATGTAGATAAAGATGTTGTTTGTCTGCTGTCATCTCCATTTTTCCTTCGGAAGCCCATATAATGTGAGCGTTTTCAAACCCATCTGAAAAGTTGTAGATCAGTACATCTTTTAGCATTCCTGTTTCACGGTCTTTCTGTTTTACATATATATTATACCCCTCAATTTCGTCGTAAAATACACCTTCCGGAATATCCAGTTCTGGTGAAGTTTGCTTCATGGATACAAGTAAAGTAAGCAGTTTGATCTGCGCTTTGGGAGCTATGACATTTTGAAAATAAAACGAGGTACAACACAGGAAAGTACAAAAAATAATCAGTGGACGTATGATCCTCAATAAGGGAATACCCGCTGCTTTCATTGACAGCAATTCATATCTTTCACCAAAGTTACCGAATGTCATTAAGGCAGCTAATAAAATTGCCAAAGGTAGGGACAAAGGTATTAAGGTCAGAGCAGAATAAAAGAAGAATTGTGCTAAAACACTCATTTCCAATCCTTTCCCAACCAACTCGTCTACATATCTCCATAAAAATTGCATCATGAAGATGAAGAGACAGATGAAAAAAGTACCTATAAAGAGCATCAAAAAGCTCTTTAGGATAAATATATCTAATTTTTTTATGCGTAGCATTATTTCATTTTGTGCAACTATCAAGGCACAAAAATAGCATAAAAAACGGAGAGCAAAGACAAGTTTTGCATATTTTTATAGAATTACAGTCCACTTACCCTTTTTAGCTTCTCTATTTCGGAATCCCAAAGTTCTTTCGTATCTTCTACTTCATCGGGGTCTGCCCAGTCAATCACTTCCAGCATATAGTCAGAGGTTAGTTCGTTATAGACCATTTTCAATTCAAAATAGGCTTTAGGATCTTCATCATCCAGCCATCGAAAGCGTATAAAACTGTTAACCCGGAAGTTTGTAACTTCAGCTTGCCGTGTTTCTGTTTTTCCCCAATAAAAGGTGAATACTTTGTCTTTGAATGTCACCTTGTCTGCAAACCATGTTTCCAGGCCGGATGGAGTACTGATAATAGACCATACGATGTTACCGGATCCGGCTTTCAACATGTACTCCAAGCGAATTTTTTCTTTTCTCATAGGTTAGCTTTTTAAAGTTTCGGTGGCAAATTAAGCCAAATTTTCTTATTTGCCATAATAAATGCTATGTTTTTTGAAATATTTATTTGCCATATACTAAGCTGTTTTTCTCTTTAAAAACGAATTTTACAAGAAAAAGTTCTCTGAAATGTTGCAAAGTTCAAAATAACTTTCTATCTTTGCACCCGCAATTGAGAAATGATGGCGGGATAGCTCAGCTGGTTAGAGCGCATGATTCATAATCATGAGGTCCCCAGTTCAATCCTGGGTCCCGCTACAATGAACAATTTTAGACTGTTGAGAGGCTTCCACTCTTGGCGGTCTTTTTAAAAAACGATGGCGGGATAGCTCAGCTGGTTAGAGCGCATGATTCATAATCATGAGGTCCCCGGTTCAATCCCGGGTCCCGCTACACAAAACAAGGTATTTATGAATTTGTTTCATGGATATCTTGTTTCTCTTTTATTTATATTGGACTTATTTTTCTTTTCATATAGAATCACGGGTCAACGTAACAACCTGAGGGGTTTTGGGGTCAGCGGAAATTTCTGGTTGGTAATTTTTAAAATTAGCTATCTTTGCTTACCTTTGTTTTATGAAACCCGCACAACTCCTTCGTGCCATCCTTCCGGATGTGCTTATAGACAACTTTGATATTGTCAATTTCGACAAGAGTGCTGACCGTTTTGATATTTATCTTGATGAAAAAAAAGTTTTTCTAAAATAGATTTTCACAATGTACTGGTAGTTTTATGAACAGTGATATAAAAATTAAAAAGAGCAACTGTCCATCTCGGACAGCGGCTCCTGTAAAACGGTTCAATATTAGTAAAAAATGACAATCTTCCTGAATGAAATTATTTATGAAAATCCTGTATCTTTTAATAAGAACAGTCCTCTTTTTGTGAGGCAAATTCTGTCCTTTATCAAGAAAGATGCAAAATGTATTATTTCAATATTTCACCTTTTTCATTGAAGAACACTGTATTTTCAGTTCCTTCCTTGTCTGTCAGGACAACCTGATAGGTCTTGCTACCATCCTCTGTCGCTTCCACCGCTGCTTCTTTGACGATTGATTCCGCAAAATTTTTGGCGATTGCTTCCGTTATCGCTGCTGGAAGATCTTTCACTTCAATGGGGGTAAAGTCATTTACTGCCATGACAGTTTCAACACCTGATGTCAAATTTCCGGCAAATGCCACTGTCGTTCCTAATCCCATTACCAATGCTATTGCAACAATTTTTTTTTTCATAATCTTATATTTTTAACAGTAATTATTTTATGATAATGATATGACAATTCCTATGCCAAAAGAATATTACTTCTAATTATCAGCTGGTTAGTATTTCCCCAATTGTATAGAAAATGGAAAAAATCCTCATATAATGTGGTTTGATGTGGAATGTTTCTACATTTATAAATATCGGTAGAAATCCTGCTGATTTTGTGTGTAAAACCAAAATCTGTTGCACATTAATTTCTGTAGCAGGCTTTTTTGTTTTACAAAAATAAGAGGCTGTTTCAAGTTCTTTTTTTAAGATAACCTCTTATGGCTTATCTGATAGTGGGCATAAATACAATGTTAATAGTTATATTCTTTGTCACTGCTGAAAAAGTATTGGAATATAAACAGGCGGCTGTAAAAATGCTGACCAGCCTGAGTTCCGACAAATACCAGTGTGGTAAAAGTAAACCTGCTTTCCTGCTTCATTCCACAGGACACTTGCCTGCCGGATCAGAGATTGATGCATCCATCATTTATGCTGATTATTATTATATGGAGGCACTTCTCCGTTTGAAAAGGCTGACGGAAAATAAATCGGTCATTGACGAATAATAGATTGTTCAGGGAAGTATAAGTATATAGAGATCTGTAGTCTCCTTATAGGTGGATTATTTATGATAAGTATATCCCGTTTGCATCAGTAGGTGAAAACGGGATATACTGTTTTACAGCAGGTAACTAAAGCTTTTAGTTTACTTTAACTATGAAAATTAGTTTTATAACTAAAAGTTTTAGTTCTTTGTGATAATCAAAAGAAAGATTATGAAAATGTTGACAGCAAAGGAAGAAGAAATTATGGGTTATTTTTGGGAAAAAGGCCCGTTGTTTGTAAAACAGTTACTTGATTTTTATGATGAACCGCGTCCGCATTTCAATACTCTGTCTACCATTGTGAGAGGATTGGAGGAAAAGGGGTTTCTCAGTCATGAGGTATTTGGAAATACCTATCAGTATTATGCGGTGGTAAGCTGTGATGATTTTAAGAAGAAGACGTTGAAAGGGGTTATCAGTAAATATTTCAATAACTCTTATTTAGGAGCGGTTTCTTCACTGGTGAAGGAGGAGGAGATTTCTTTGGATGAATTGAAGCAGCTTATCCGGGATGTGGAAAAGGCGCATGAATAATCCGGATAAAGAGAATAATTAAAGATACATACTATGGGAGCATTTTTTGTATATATTGTAAAGTCGGCAGTCTGTCTGGCGGTATTTTATTTATTTTACCGCCTGTTGCTGAGCCGTGAAACATTCCATCGTTTTAACCGTATTGCTTTGTTGGGAATACTGATATTGTCCTGTGCCATTCCCTTTGTGGAAGTGACTATGAAAGAACCGATGGAAGTCAGTCAACAATTGCTGACTTGGGAAGAACTTCTGCTTATGGCTGATCTTAATCGGACTGCTACTATAGAAGCTGCTCCCGTATCTGCCATTACATGGCGTGAAGTGTTGCTGATGGTTTATTTGTTGGGTATTGTATTCTTCTTTTTACGTAATGTATGGTCGCTGACCCGTATGCTGAGGCTGATAAAGGGTAGCACCCTTGTCCGTCAGGAAAATGGCATCACGCTGATTACCCATCAGAAAAAAATCGCACCTTTCAGTTGGATGAAGTTTGTAGTGATCTCTGAGAAAGACCTGAAGGAAAACGGTGAGGAAATACTGACGCATGAATATGCCCATATACGGAAGAGACATTCCATAGATTTACTTATAGCGGATATCTGCATCTTTTTCCAATGGTTCAATCCTGCCTCCTGGTTATTGAAACAGGAACTACAGAACATACACGAGTTCGAAGCGGACGAAAGCGTGATTGCACAAGGTATTGATGCAAAGAAATATCAGTTGTTATTAATAAAAAAAGCTGTCGGCACAAGGCTCTACTCTATGGCCAACAGCTTCAATCACAGTTCACTTAAAAAACGTATTACTATGATGTTAAAAAAGAAATCCAATCCGTGGGCACGACTCAAGTACCTGTATGTGCTTCCATTGGCAGCCATTGCCGTGGCAGCCTTTGCCCGCCCCGAAATCTCTAGTGAGTTAGATGAGATTTCAGCCGTCAAAGTTAATGATTTAACGGCAATTATGAAAACCGAAGAGGTTAAAAGTCCCGAAAAACATCCTGCAAAGGAAATAAAAGTGCAAGGGCAGGTATTAGAAAAAAGTACAAATGCTCCGGTTGTAGGTGCTAGTGTGATTATCAAAGGTACCACTTCGGGTACGATCACTGATTTAGATGGAAATTTTGTTATTTCAATGCCTGTTGGGGCTACTTTGAGTGTTTCATATATAAATATGAAAACAAAGGAATTGACTATTACAGAGAAACTTATTGAAAAAATTAAATCTTTAAAAGTGTATTTGGAGGGAGAAATCACAACTAAGACACAGGAAGTGGTTGTAGTAGGTTATGGAGGTGGTGAAGAAGCTTCTGATGAAGTTCCGGTTTTTCAGGTTGTTGAAGAGATGCCTGAGTTTCCGGGTGGTATGGGAGAATGTTTGAAATTCTTGGGGAAGAATATCAAATATCCAGTGGAGGCTCAGAAAGCTGGAGTACAGGGAAAGGTTATTGTACAATTTGTAGTTGAGAAAGATGGTAATATAGCCAATCCCAAAGTTGTCAGGAGCATTGATCCGGATTTGGACGGTGAGGCCATCCGAGTTATTTCCATTATGCCGAAATGGAAACCGGGTATGCAGAAAGGTCAGCCTGTGCGTGTGAAATATACGGTTCCCGTCACTTTCAGACTAGACGGTAAAGATACCAAATCAAATGAAGCACGTCATTTGGAGTTGAAGACAGACACTGTTTTTCAAGAAAATCCATTGCGGATAGGTAAGGAAACTTTTTCGTTGAAAGATTGGAAGGAGAAACCATTGCTTATAGTTGATGGGATAGAAAAGCCTTATAGTCAAATGGAAAAAATGAATGCTTCGGACATTGAATCTATTTCGGTGTTGAAGGATGCGGCAGGTACTGCCATTTATGGAGCCAAAGCCAAGAATGGCGTGATATTGATTACCACAAAGAAACAATAAGAATAAAGATATGAAAAAATTTGTAACACTGCTGCTATGTATGCTCCCCGTTTCGTTGTTTGCCCAGGTGAATGATGGGATTCGTCAGGCAATGGATAATTATGATTATGAGACAGTAGTTACGCTGATAGAACCCGATTGTCAGGATTCTTTATTGCTGATTACCAAAGCTCAGGCGCTGAAAGCGATGAACCGTTATCCGGAAGCCATAGGGGTATTGAACTCTCTTATCTTGAAAGACAGCACAAACACAAAAGTTTTGATCGACCTTGCCGAGTGTTACAAATTGACGGGTAACTCCCGTCGGGCGGCCAACTGTTATCAGAAGGCAATGAATTTGCAACCGGAAAATAAATTTTTCCGGTTGCAGTTCATACGCTCTTTATTAGCTTCCGAAGATTATGAAGAAGCGCGTACGGCTTGTCATGGCTGGTTGGAACGCGATTCCTTGTCGGCCACCGGATACAAGTATCTGGGACAGGCATACGAGGGATTGCAGGATGCCGCCAGTGCCTTCCTCAGTTATAACATAGCCTATCGGCGTGATTCGTTGGATGCCCAGACGGTGGCACGCATTGCCGGTATTTTTAATAACAATCAGCAGTTTAAAGATGCTGTTGATGTGACGGAAGTTTATCGTTTGTCCGATACCACCAATATAGATGTGAACCGCCAGAATGCGAAGGCTTATTGTATGCTGAAAGAGTACGGAACGGCGGTAAAACGCTATGAGTCATTAAAAGAACTGGGTGATCGTAGTTTTCTCACTCTTTACTATTTAGGTGTATCCCATTATGGGGATAACTGGTTTTACGGTGCATACGATAATCTGAAAGAAGCTTATCAAAAAAATCCGATGGATGTGAATGTGCTCTATTATCTGGCAAAAGCTTCGGCACGCACTTCTTGGAAAAAGGAGGGTGTGGAATATATGGAAGAAGCCTTCCGCATAGCAGTTCCTTCTGATAGTATGATGGTACGTCTTTATGACGGGTTGGTAGAATGTTACGATTATGCGGGGGATACAAAGAAAGAGGTGGAAGCCTTGGAGAAGTTATATATTTATACAAAGAAAAACTCCATCCTTTATAAAATAGCCTGTCTCTATGATTGGAAAGAAGATGAGAAGAATGCCATTCGCTATTATAGGAAATACATGGCTACAGTTCCCGAAGATCAGCGTTATGCCTTGGACGAAGACGGGAACCCGGTGGAAGACCGCATAACACTTTACCAGCAGGCATGGAAACGTATCAAAAAAATAAAGGAGGAAGGTTTCTTTAGAGGTGATATTCCGACAAAGTCATTTCCTGTAGAGAAAAAAGATACGTTGGCACTTCGTCATGCAAAATAACGGAAGTCATTTATATAAAAGTAAGAATATATGAAGAAAATTTTAGCTTTGGCACTCTTTGCAGTGGCTCTAGTGTCATGCCGGCAAACTATGCAGACCGATGGCTTTAAACTATCCGGTCATTTGGAAGGGCTTCAGGTTGGAGATACTCTTTTTCTTAAAACTTTTTTATTACCCGATTGGAAAGAAGACGGGACAGATACCATATTGGTGGAAAAGGAGGGGATTTTCTCGGCTTTTATTCCTATGGAACATACTACTTTTTATTTATTGACGCATCAGCCTAAAGTGGGTGAACCGTTACGGAGTTGTATTCGCGGAGCTGAGATTATAGCTCGCGTAGGTGATGATATAAAACTGGAAGGGTCTTTGGATTACTTGGGTGCGGTTCGTCATTCGGGTGGTTTTTATGACAATTCGTTGGTGGCTAGGTATGATAGCCTGACTGCATCTTCCAATACTGAAATGATTGATATCTTCAGTCAGATACTGAAATATCAGGATACAAAGCAAAATGATAGTGTGGCAAAATACGGGCAAATGTATAATGAATATCATCGTCCGCTAATGCTGAAGACTGTTCGTGATAGTCTGGCATTGAAAGTGAACGATATGGAATATGCCGCTTTTATGTATGCATCCGCTTTTGTTTTTGATGCTACTTATAAGGATGTGAAAGAGCGTTTGGCACAATTTACTCCAGAGGTTCAAAATTCATATTTTGGACAAATACTTGACAAGCAATTGCTTGTATTGAAGAATATTGAAGTAGGCTTTGCGCCAGCGGAGTTTACAGTGACAGATAAAGACGGCCGGAAAGTGTCTTTGTCTGATTATAAAGGCAAATATGTATTGATTTATCATTGGGGATTATGTCCTGGTACTTTTTGGGTAAATCCTAAAATAACGGATCTCTATCAAAAATATCATGAAAAAGGTTTGGAGGTATTGGGATTTACCCGTGATGATTTGTTGAAATCGTTGCAGGGAAGTTCTGAAGAGTTTAAGAAAGATGAACGGGTACAGGGATTGCTAAGCCATCCGTGGACTACAGTTTACACAGAGGATGAGGGCAACGGCTTTATAGTGAAAGACCTTTATTTTTCAGGAGTTCCCATTCTTATGTTAATCTCTCCGGATGGTATTACTTTGGCCCGTGGATATACAAAGGCATACGAAGAAGTAAAGAATCTTTTGGATAGGAACTTGGGAAATAAGTAAGTATGTTTAAAAAAAGATACAATGAAAAACTTTGGTATTTTACTGCTTGCTATGGTGAGTTGCTGCCTTTTGCAGGCAAAAGACAGGGTGGTTAAACAGCCGCCTTTCATCGCTCGTAGCTCTTCTACTATCGAGATAGACAGAGTGGTGGTTTCGGATACGGCAACCGTATTGGATGTAAAAGCCTTTTTCCGTCCTCATAATTGGATTCAGATAAGTAATGAAAGTTATTTGTTGGCTGATAATGGAGAGAAGTATCCGATTCGTTCCGGTAATGGAATTACCTTGGGCGAAAAATTTTGGATGCCCGATAGCGGTGAAGCTTCTTTTAGTCTTATTTTTCCGTTATTGCCCCCTACAGTGAAAGTGATTGATTTCATTGAGAGCGATTGTGAGGACTGTTTCAAGGTATGGGGAATCCATTTGGATGGTAAATTACCGGAATTGGATTTATCGGATGATGTGAAGAAACAGAAATTGAATTACGCTGAACCGTTGCCTAAGGCTGAATTGAAAGATGGCAAATCAGTGATAACCGGTCGTTTGTTAGACTATGAGAAGCACTATGCACTTCCGTTTTCTTGTAGGACTTGTGATTTGTTGACGGCAAAATTTGAGGATACTGAAATAAAGGTGAATGAAGACGGAACATTTCGGACAGAGATTGAACTTTGTGCTCCGACTACGGTCAGTTTTTCTGTGGGACGTGATATTTATTTTGACGTCTTTTTGGTTCCCGGTGGTGAATTGGATATGGCTGTCAACTTGCGTGAGTTGAGTCGTTCTGAAAGCAAATTGTTGAAAGGCAAGCGTGCTGGTGGAAAGAAAGTCTATTTTTCAGGTACCATGGCGGCTTTGAATGATGAAATGATAACCGATGATGAACATTTGATGGATGTATGGGGAATGGTTCATTGGAATATGAATGATTTATATAATATGACTGCCGGTCAGTATAAAGCTTATTGGTTGAAAAAATATGAAGAAACCAAATCCGCTATCTGTTCCGATAAGAAAAGAAGTCAGGCATACCGGGAGCTTTTATTGGCTCAGAATGATTTGCTTTGTACTTTGACATTGACCCGTGTAAGTTCTAATTTAGCCTATGCTTATGTGCAGTGCAGTGGATTACCGGCTCGTGAAGCTTATCAAAAGTTTAAACAACCGGAATTGAGTGATGATTTCTATGACTATATCCGGCAGTTGAATATACTGAACTCGCCTGTCATGCTTTATGCCAATGGTTATGCTGATTTGGTAAGGGGAATGGGCTATCTGAGGGTGAAGATGGATGATGAGTTGAGTGATATATTTGCGTTTATTCTCTCTTCCGATAAAGTTTCTGCTGAAGATGCTAAGATAATACGTGAGTTCAAGGCTGATACAGATACCGGAAAAACATCTGTCTATCAGGAAAAAATGGGCGAATTGCGAATAAAATACGATGAATTGTTTAAAGAATTCAGTTCTATGCAGCAAGACTATATTTTGAAAAAGATTATAGCCGGATATTTGGGCACAGACCAAGGACTTTTTTTCGACTTGCAGAAAATGATGAAATATGCTCAGAAAATCAGTGACTTCACTCCATTGACTGTACATGATTTTGAGGAGATACGGAAGATGAGTGACCCTTATTATCTCGGCAGACTGACAAAGATGAACAACCGTCTTTTGGAAACGATTGAAGCTAATAAGAAAAAGAAAGGTTATACCGTTAATGAATCCGGAGAAGTAAAAGATGAAGATTTATTTTATTCCATCATTTCTAAATTTAAGGGTAAGGTGATTTTGGTTGATTTCTGGGCAACTTGGTGCGGTCCTTGCAAAATGGCTATGAAACAGATGAAACCGATGAAGAAAGATCTTGAAGGTAAAGATATTGTATATGTTTTTATTGCCGGAGAGAACTCGCCCAAGGAAACGTGGGATAACATGATTCCGGATATTCATGGAGAGCATTACCGAGTAACGGCGGCTCAATGGAAATACTTGAGCAAGCAGTTCAGCATACAGGGCGTTCCGACTTATATTATTGTTGATAAGGAGGGGGCTGTTATTCAAAAACACACCGGTTTTCCGGGGGTGGATACCGTAAAAAAAGAATTAATGAAAGCATTGGAGAAATAAAGAACGTGTTCGTTCTGCAAGAATAAAATGAATAAGAATCTGTAGATGCTGTTGGGAAGTAAGCATTTACAGATTCTTTTTTTTGATTGCATCTTTTCTTTGGCTATATTGATTACAGATTTTCTCCGCTGATTTATTGGGTGGCTTTTCATAATGTAGAAATCTGACTTTCTATGATGTTTTTTTTCTTTGTTTAAAAAATAAAATAATATTGCTTCTTTTCTTAACTATTAATAATATATTTGTGCAGATTTTGTATGCGATGTCGGAAAAAGAACTGATTATATTATTAAAAAATGGAGATGAAAAGGCATTTACAACTTTGTATAGATTGTATTGGTCTAAAGTTTATAATTTCTCTCGTCTGTATTTGTCTTCCATAACAGAAGTTGAGGAAGTGGTGCAGGAAGTGTTTGTGAAAGTGTGGGAGACACGTGATTTTTTACGTGCGGATGATAATTTTAAGGGATATCTTTTTATTATTACACGCAATCTTATTTTTAATCAGTTTCGTAAAAGTTTCAATGAGAATGCCTATAAACTTACGGTGTTGAGTGCTGCAATGGATTATTATGATATGGAAGATGAGCTAAGTGCAGCTGATTTAAAAGAATTTATTAAAAGGATGGTGGGTGGGTTGCCACCTCGTCAACAAGAAGTTTTTAAGATGAGTCGTGATGAACATCTGACCTACAAAGAAATTGCTACTCGGTTGAATATCAGTGAGAAAACAGTAGAACGACATATTAATGAAGCAATCAAGTTCTTAAAGAAGAACATTATGCTTTATCTGATTTTTATCTTTTAAATAATCATAGTTTATTTTTTTTTAGCAAAAATGTATCCTTGCATTGGGGGTATGTCTTTTTTGGCGTGTATTTATAGTAAGTACAGGGGAAATTTATGGATGAATTTCCGTAGGGTATCAAATAAAGGATGAAAACAAAGAACGAAGATATTATAAAAAAGCTGTTTGAAAGCAAATGCTCTTTAAGCCCGGAGGAGCGTGCGGCATTGAATAACTATGAATATGTAAATGATACTTTTCATAGACAATGGGAAGAAATGTCCGAAGAGGCAGTGGATTTGGTGAGGGAAGAAAAGATACTGAATGGTATTATGAAGAAAGTAAGAGGGCGGAGGTTTCCTTTTATAAAGAAATCCTTTTATAAATATGGAATGGCTGCGATGATTGCAGTATGTATGGTGCTTTCAGCTTTGTTGTTGATGAAAAATAGTGGTGAAGAAATTATATATGTAGTGAATACCGGATACCAATCAATGGATTCCGTGAGATTGGCTGATGGTACAAAGGTTATGTTGAATGCAGGCAGCCGGCTTACTTATCCAAAAGAGTTTTCTGGGGAGAAAAGGGAAGTACAGCTTTCGGGACAAGCCTTTTTTGAAGTGACGCCTGATAAAACACACCCTTTTGTTGTAAAAACCCAGAAAATGGACGTGACTGTGTTGGGTACTTCTTTTGAAGTGTTTAGTTATGATGGTGATGAGGAGGGCGAAACTGTATTGTTGACTGGAAAAGTAAAAGTGGAAGTACTTGAAAGTAATCAACAGAAAGGCGGAAGTTATGTTTTGAAACCGAACGAAAAGTTGACATATAGCAAGACTGATGGCATTAGTCTCACTACTATTGACGCGGATGCTTATTCATCTTGGCGGCAAGGAAAAAGAATGAGCTTTAAAAATGAGACATTAGAGATGATTTTGGAACGGTTGGAAAAATGGTATGGACAAAAGATTGAATGTGCCCCCCATATTGCCAGACATTATCACTTTACTTTTACGATGCACAGCGAATCATTGGATTTGATTTTGAATTATATTTCACACAGTGCGCCATTAAATTATAGATTAATAAGTAATGATCATTATATCATAGAAGAAATGAAATAGTAATTATAAAAATGATAGTATGAAAAACAATTGTGAAAACTACTGTAGACAGGCTTGACTATCCATAGCCTCTATCACTGTATTTTGAAAATCATGTTGATTTTAGTCTAATAAAGAATTATGTATTTATGAAAAAAACGAACCAGCGGTTATTTTATCCGCAAAAAGTAAAAAGGCAACTTTTTTGTGCCTTAGTGGCGTGTGCTGTTTGTGCAATACCTGTTAATGCCCAATCTGGTACCATCTCATTGAATAAGTCAAATGTTTCCATGCATACGATTATGCAGGAAGTGGAAGGACAAAGTGACTATACTTTTTTCTATAATGACAATCAGATCAAACTGGACAAAAAGGTTTCAGTAAAGGCTCAGAATGCTACTATTGAACAAGTCTTGGCCCAGATGTTTAAAAATTCTGGTTATACTTATAAGATAGTAAATAATCAGATCATTGTGTCAAAGGCGAATGCCGTGGCTGCTGTAGAAAAACAACAACAGCAGCAGGCAAAGAAAGTGACCGGTTGTGTGAAAGATGCTTTGGGAGAGCCTATCATCGGTGCTTCTGTAGTAGAGAAAGGGGCTCCGACCAATGGTACGATTACCGATTTCGATGGTAACTTTACATTGACAGTCTCGGGTAATGAATTGCAGATTAGCTATATCGGCTATCTTCCTCAAGTGGTAAAAGTGCAATCTGGAGTTACTTCTTATAATGTAACGTTGAAAGAAGACACGAAAACACTGGATGAAGTGGTAGTGATTGGTTACGGTACTCAAAAGAAAGTAAACTTGACCGGTGCTGTTGCTTCTGTCAGTACAGATGATATCAAAGACCGTGTGCAGACTAATGTTTTGTCTGCCGTACAAGGAACCGTTCCCGGTGTAACTATTATTTCTCGTCCGGGTTCAACACCTTCTATTAATTTCCGTGGTCGTGGTAATTTGGGAACTTCTGCTCCATTATATGTGATCGATGGTGCTATTGCAGATGCTACGGTATTTTCCAATCTTGATCCGAACACGATTGAGTCAATTTCATTCTTGAAAGATGCTGCTTCCTCGGCCATTTACGGTTCTCGTGCAGCCTATGGAGTTGTATTGGTTACGACTAAAGGAGGAAAGGCAGAGAAAATGAATGTGGCTTATAGTGGATATGTCGGAGTCAAAACTCCGACTTATTTACCGGATGTCCTTGATTCATGGGATTATGCGACCTTATTAAATGAAGCTAAATATAACGCCAATCCTTCAGGAGGAAAAAATCAGGCTTATACGAATGAAGAAATCGGATGGTTTAGAGATGGCAGCAATCCCGATTACTATCCAAATACGAATTGGGCTGATCTGGTATTGGACAAACATGTGCTGACTACCCAACATTCTTTGAACTTTAGCGGAGGCAGTGAGAAAGTACGTTTCTTTAGCAGTGTGGGCTATGTATTTAATGATAATTTCATGCCGGGGGTTACTGACGATCGTTATAATCTGAATCTTAACCTTCAAAGTGATGTCACCAAATGGCTGACTTTGAAAACCGGAGTGAAGTATATTCGTAATAGTTCCGATACAAAAAACGGCACTCCATGGATTGCCAATTTTGTTTTGGTTCCTTCTATTATGGTGGCTCAGCAGTCTAATGGCGAATGGGGTAGTATAGCCGGAGGTAAGGATGCAACACAAACCTTTATGAATAGTAATCCACTCCGTACGCTTAGTTTTGACAACTGGAGCAAAAGTACTACGGAAAATACCATGTATGATTTGGGTTTTGATTTGAAACCTATTGAGAACTTGGTCATTTCGGGACAATTGGATTATAAGCGTTATGAATATAAAAGCAAGAGTTATTCGGCTGAGTATCCTGAAGTAGTACATTTTGAAACAGGAAAGGAAATTCCCGGTACGGGCAACAGTAGTCCGAACTCAATGAGTATGTATTGGATCAGCAACAGCAATATGATGACTACTCTTACTGCCAAGTATGATTTGAAACTGGGACAACATGCGGTGAATTTTCTGGTTGGTACATCCTACGAGCATTATAAGTATGAACGGTTATATAGTAAACGAACAGATTTTGTAAGCGATGGTCTGGAAGATATAGAACAAGGTAATAATATTTCAAAAGATTTACCTGATGGACGTGGTATTGTGGAGAGCAAAATGCTTTCTTACTTTGGTCGTATAAACTATTCATATAAAGACCGTTACTTGTTTGAAGCCAATCTTCGTGCTGATGCTTCCTCGCGTTTCCATAAGGACAACCGTTGGGGATGGTTCCCTTCTTTCTCCGCCGGATGGCGTATCAGCGAAGAATCGTTCATGAAACCGATAGCTTGGCTGAATAACTTGAAACTGAGAGCTTCGTATGGTACGTTGGGTAATATCAACAATGTAGGATATTATGACTATTTTGAATTGCTGAGCAGCAATGCAAATTATAATTTTAATGATGAGCCGGTGAAGGGGGTGCTTGAAGCACAGATTACTAACAAGACTTTGGGTTGGGAGACTGTAGCTTTGGCGGACTTCGGTTTGGATGTAGATTTGTTCGATAATAAACTAAGTGTGACTGCCGATTATTATATCAAAAATACTAAAGATATCTTGTTGGGCTATAACGTTCCGGCAGAAACGGGTATTTGGACAAAACCGGTTATGAATTTGGCCAAAGTCCGTAATACAGGTTTTGAATTGGCAGCAACCTACCGCAATAAGATTGGTGACCTGTCTTATTCTGTAAGTGGTAACATTGCTACTAATAACAATGAAATCGTAACCTTGGCCGGATCAGACAATATGATACAGAATGGTGGAGATGTAGTCAGATATATTCTGAAAGAAGGAGAAGCCATCGGTTCTTATTATGGCCTGGAAACGGATGGACTGTATACCCAGGAAGAGATTGATGCGGGACATTATTATAAATACGGACGCAAGCCTAATGCCGGTGACATTAAGTATGTACCCCAGCGTGAAAATGTGGAATGGGGAGATGACATTACCGATGATGACCGCACTATTATTGGCAAAGATGTACCCGATTTTACTTATGGTATAAATATCAATTTGCAATGGAAGAATTTTGAATTGTCGGCATTTGGCCAAGGCGTTTCCGGTACCAGTGTGGCTTTTGAGTCAGAACAGGTGTTTGCCTTTATGTTGAATTCTAATCCGAGAAAGTATCATTTAAGTCGTTGGAATGAAGATAATCCGAATCCAAATGCAGCATGTCCCCGTTTGTATGGAGGTAATTACTATGATGAATATAATAAGCATTTCTCTGATTACCAGTTGTTTGATGCCGATTACTTCCGTATTAAGACCATCAGCTTGGGATATATGGTTCCGAAGGATGCGGTAACTCGTTGGGGATTGTCTTCTCTTAAATTCTTCCTTACCGGCGAGAACTTGTTTACCTTCCGTGCCGACAAAGACATGAAGGACTTTGATCCCGAATCCTCTACCGGACGTGGTATCAGTGCTTTTGGTGCTAAATCTGTAGCCTTTGGTGTTAACGTATCATTCTAATTCAAAAAAATAAAATTATGAAATTCAACATTAAATATATCACATTTTCTGCACTGCTGTGTGCATCTATGGTTTCATGTGATTTGGACGTTGTTCCACCTTCTGATATATCTACCGAGACTTTCTGGAAAAACGAGAAAGATGCTTGGAATGGATTGAACGCGTTGTATGCAGAACTCCCGGGCATGGATATCTGGGATGAAATGTATACCGATAACGCGCATAGCCATAAACCGTGGGAAGGTCCCTATGAGTTGGTACAAACCAATGGTATCACGGCAGGGAATGATTTTGGTTATGGTTATAGTACAGTCCGCATAGCCAATAATTTTATCATCAATGTAGATAAATGTGATATCAGTGAAGGACTGAAGGAACGTATGAAGGCAGAAGCCCGTTTCTTCCGTGCCTGGCAGTATTTACAACTGACTACGAAGTTTGGCAAGGCCTATCTTTTTACTGATGTGCCCGAATATAATGCACCTTATGCAAAACGCGATCCGGCAGAAAAAGTACAGGCTTTTATTTTGAGCGAGCTGAATGAAATAGCCGAAATACTTCCTGATGAATATGATGGCAGTTATTTGTATGAGTCAAGCCGTATTACCCGTGCCGCTGCTTTGGCTTTGCGTGCCCGCGCTGCCCTTTATTTCGGTAACTATATAGAGGCTGAGGCTTCTGCCGGCAAAGTGATATCGGAAGGACATCATTCCTTGTTCCGTGTAACTTCTTTGAATGCGGCACAACAGCAGGAAGCTGATGAAATGGAGAAATATATTGATTTTGCTGAAGTGGGTATTGACAAAGACAAGTTTGTAAAAGGATTGTTCAGTTATGAAACCTTGTGGCACAAAGAGAATGCCAATCCGGGTAATCCTGAATATATCCTGACACGTGAATACATGGCAGATGATAATAACTGTGATTGGACTCGTTATACATATATTCGTCCCAGTCAGATGGGATCTGGATACTCTTCTTTTGAGCCCATGCAGGATCTGGTGGATGCCTATTGGAGCATTGATGGAAAAACTCTTCCTGAAATTCCTTCCGAAGAAACCAGACGTGCACGTTTTGCCGATATGTGGATGAAGTATTTTGCAGAGCCGGTGGGAGAAACTTATAAATCGGTTGCTCCGGCAGTGTTCCGTGAAAAGGTGCCTACATTGGACATCAAGTCAATCCCTTATATGCAGGAGTTCCGTAATCGTGACAGCCGTTTGTATGCTTCTATTTTATTTCCATTGAAAGGATGGCAGGAAACGGACTTCTCCGGTGATTTCTATTATATGTGGGATCCTTTGAAAGCCGGATCAGATGGAAATGAATCTTGGACCGGATATAATTACCGTAAGTTGGTTTCTCTTACTCCTTATCAAGGTTGGCAGAGTGTGGAGGATTATCCGATCATTCGCTATGCTGAGGTTTTGTTGACTTATGCTGAAGCTCGTGTACAAAATAATGGTTGGGATGAAAAAGTTCAGCATGCTTTGAATGATTTGCGCGACCGTTGCGGTATGCCCAATGTTCCGAACAGTCTGTCAAAAGATGCGGCTCTTGAGTTGGTACGCAATGAGCGTCGTATTGAGCTGGCAGCCGAAGGTCATCGTTACGATGATATACGTCGTTACGGATTGGAATATTGTCGTGAGGCGATGAATGGCGAAAGTACAGCACCTTGTGGAGGATTTGATCCGGTGAAAAAAGAATGGCAAAAATATGTTGTAATAGATAAAGTATGGGGAGATCGTTTGCTCCTGATGCCTATTCCGACTTCTGCCATGGACGTGAATCCGCTGTTGAAAGATGACCAAAACCCTGGATACTAATGTTTTCTGTTTTCTTCAACTTTTTTGAATAAACAATGAAAAAGGCTTGTTTTTCCATGTCCAATGGACAGCAAGCCTTTGTTTATCTTTCTGAATGACAATGAATGGAAATACATGGATTCTAAAAAAATCACTTCCACTAGGGGGGGAAGGTCCTTTATAGGCGTATTTATTATGTGTTCGTGCATAAACCGATTCATTTATTATTTATTTATAAAACAATTATCATGAAAAAAATCAAACTATTACTCGTAGCCGGCGCATGTGTTGTGCTGAGTGCATGTTCACCTCAGGCTCCTACTGTTCATACGACCGATAAAGGTACGCAATGGGAGTGGAACGAGGGAACTATTGTTGTAAAAAGCCCCGAACGTCCTGCCGGACAAAAAAGCGTGATCGGACTTACTGCTCCTAAAATGGAGGTGGTGCGTGTAGGCTTTGTTGGCTTGGGAATGCGTGGTCCCGGAGCTGTATCGCGTTTCACCCATATTCCCGGCACCCAAATCGTGGCGCTTTGTGATTATGACCCTAAACGTGCGGAAGCATGCCAGAACATTTTAAAGAAAGCTTCTATGCCGAAAGCGGCAATCTACTCGGGTGAGACAGGTTACGAGGAACTTTGTAAACGTGATGATATTGATTTGGTATATATCGCCGCAGACTGGTTGCACCACTTCCCCATTGCCAAATGTGCATTGGAGAACGGCAAGCACGTAGCCATCGAGGTACCTTCTGCCATGAACCTGCAGGAATGCTGGGATCTTGTCAACTTGAGCGAGACAACACGCAAGCACTGCTTCATTCTGGAAAACTGCTGCTATGACTGGTTTGAGATGAATACGCTGAACATGGCGCAGAACGGTGTGTTCGGTGAGGTAATCCGCGCACAAGGAGCTTACATCCACAACCTCAGCGATTTCTGGGATTATTACTGGAAAAACGGTGAAAACGATAAACTGGGCTGGCGTCTGGAATTCAATATGCGTCATCGTGGTGATGTGTATGCTACACACGGCCTTGGCCCTGTGGCACAAGTTTTGGATATTCACCGTGGCGACCGTATGAAGACACTGACTGCCATGGATACCAAATCAGTAGTAGGAAAAGGATTGGTAGAAGCCAAAACAGGTTCAGAATGCACTAATTTCCGTAATGGAGATCACACTACGACTATGATTCGTACCGAAAACGGTAAAGTGATCGAAATACAACACAATGTAATGACTCCGCAACCCTATAACCGTTTGTATCAATTGACAGGTGTGAAAGGGTTCGCCAACAAATATCCTACAGAAGGCTACGCATTGGGAGCTGATCAGCTGAGTGCTTCAGGAGTACAACCCAAGGTGGACAATCTCAGCTCACACGGATTCCTGCCACAAGCTGAAATGGATGCTTTGGTTGAGAAATACCAGCACCCTATTCTGAAGAAGTATGGTGAAATAGCCAAAGAGGTAGGCGGACACGGGGGTATGGACTTTATCATGGACAGCCGTCTGGTATATTGTTTGCAGAATGGTCTGCCTCTGGATATGGATGTGTATGACCTTGCCGAGTGGTGCGCACTTGCCGAACTGGGTGAGATATCTATGGACAATAACTGCGCTGCCGTAGAGTTCCCCGACTTCACTCGTGGAGAATGGAACGTGGTGAAAGGCTACAAGCACGCTTATGCAAGCCCGGAAGAAGAGCAGGCAAGTATGGAAAAAGCCAAAGCATTCACCGCTAAACTGAAAGAACAGGGAGCCAAAGAGTGGGCGACGGAAGCTGACAAATAATGTAGCATTAAAGTGAAGTGTATCGAGTTTATGTTGTTCTTAAGCATCTGCTCCAGACTGGAGGACGGGTGGTGTGGATGCTTGGAACAAGGTGAAAGGATATCATGACACTTTCTAAAATAATTTTATAACATTCTATTTAAAAATAGTAACAAGGATAAGGAAAGGGGGAGTGCAGCTGGGCTGCATTTCCTCTTTGCTATTATTAGAAAGACGTTGCTTTCAAGCCTTTTTCATGCTTGTGTTTTGTTTCAAGTCTATGTTAAAAGAATTTAAACAAATCTGATTAATAGATTGGGCTATTTCCTTTCACTGTATCTTTAAACTTCAATACGATTAATTCTTAATTCTAACTGAAAATGAAATTATTATCTGTTTTATCATTGAGTCTGGTGTTATCGTGCACCACTCTTTCTGCTCAGAAAGTCTATGAAATCTCTGCTTTCGGTCTGAAAGCCAATAGCAGTAAAAATGCCTCTCCGGTTCTTCAAAAAGCGCTTGCCAAGATAAAGGCGGAATATAAGGAAGGTGAGAAGGTAATCCTCCGTTTTCCCGAAGGGCGTTATGAATTTCATGAAAAAGGAGCCGCTGTGCGCGAGTATTATATTTCCAATCACGACCAAACGAATCCCAAGAAAGTAGGTATCGCATTAGAGGACATGAAGAATCTGACATTAGACGGGCAAGGTTCCGAATTTGTATTTCACGGCAGGATGTTGCCTGTTTCCTTGTTGCGTTCCGAAAACTGTCTGTTAAAGAACTTCAGCATCGATTTCGAGAACCCCCATATTGCCCAGGTGAAGATCGTAGAAAACGATCCGCAGGATGGAATTGTTTTTGAACCGGCTCCGTGGGTCGATTATCGCATTGCTAAAGATTCCATATTCGAGGCTTATGGTGAAGGATGGACCATGAGACACTCGTGGGGAATTGCTTTTGACGGGGATACCAAACATCTGGTTTACAATACCAGTGACATAGGTTGTCCGACGAAAGGAGCCAGTGAGGTGGCTCCGCGCCGTATCCATGCTCCGGGGTGGAAAGATGCCCGCCTGGTGCCGGGGACAGTGGTGGCCATGCGTGGCTGGGGACGTCCTACACCCGGTATATTCCTTTCCCATGATGTCAATACAACGATTGAGAATGTGAAGGTACATTATGCGGAAGGCATGGGATTGTTGGCACAGCTTTGTGAAAATATTACACTTGAGAAATTTGGCGTATGTTTGAAAGGGGATGCCGATCCGCGTTATTTTACCACGCAGGCAGATGCGACCCATTTTTCCGGTTGTAAGGGTAAGATTGTGTCTTGCAACGGGTTGTATGAGGGGATGATGGATGATGCCATCAATGTACATGGCACTTATTTGAAAGTGGTGAAACGGGTGGACGACTGTACCTTGGTGGGCCGCTATATGCATGGTCAGTCGTGGGGATTCGAGTGGGGATGCCCGGGTGATGAGGTGCAGTTTATCCGTTCGAATACGATGGAACTGGTCGGAAAACAGAATAAGATCATTTCTATCCGTCCTTATGACAAAGAACAGACCGAAGGCGCGCGAGAGTTCCTGATTACGTTTCAGGAACCGGTAGACCAGGTAATTAATGAACAAAGTGGTTTCGGAATAGAGAACCTCACATGGACTCCTGAAGTTTTGTTTTCCGGCAATGTGATCCGTAATAACCGTGCACGCGGTTCTTTGTTCAGTACCCCGCGCAAGACTATCGTCGAGAATAACTTGTTTGACCATACTTCGGGGGCTGCTATTCTGCTTTGCGGCGATTGCAACGGTTGGTTTGAGACCGGTGCCTGCCGTCATGTCATTATCCGTAAGAACCGTTTTGTAAACGCGCTGACTAATCTGTTCCAGTTTACCAATGCGGTTATCTCCATCTATCCGGAGATTCCCGACCTGAAGGGACAGCAGCAATATTTCCACGGCGGACCCGAGGGTGGCATTGTGATTGAAGACAATGAGTTTGAAACCTTCGACGCTCCTATTCTTTATGCCAAGTCTGTCGATGGGTTGGTCTTCCGCAATAACACCATTAAGTTGAATACGGAATACAAACCGTTCCATCCTAACCGGAACCGCTTCTGGCTGGAAAGGGTGACGAATGTGACGATTGCCGAATAAATATTTTCCCCTTGTTTGCAGAGATGTAGTTACAGGCGGAAGAAAGTCTGAATAGTAAGATTAGATAAAGTTATCAGCTGTAAGGGTGGAAATTTCCTCCTTTACAGCTGATTTTTTTATCGGTCTTATCTTATTGTTTTTTCCCTGTCAGTTTCATGAATCCTAGCCTTGTTGTATAGATAAAATATTTACTAATTTGATTTAGACAACAAGAATTATATTGCTATCTTTGGCAGGATAAAACTAATATTGAATATGAAAAATTGGGTTGTAAAGCTGTTACTGTTACTTTTCATTCCTTCTTTTGTGGGAATTTTGTTTACCGTTATCCTGGGTTTTAATCCGGGTGGTTGGTTACAAATTGCGACGTATGCTTTCCCTCCGTTACTCACTCTCGCCGGAGGGGCTTTTATCGTTGCTTCAAGATGGAAAGTCCCTTTCCTTATATTAATGGCGGTTGCAAGTATGGCCTTTAATATGCCTTTACAGAACTGGCTTTTTTATTCGGCAGATGAAGTGGTGCGTTATCATGCTGTTACCGATTTATATAATTTGGAGAATAATGCTCTGTATTTTACTTTCGATACTCTGGAGGTGGATTATGCCCGAAGGAGCAGTGTGACTGTCACTCGTGAGGTGACACGAAGTATGGGCAGACACCGCTATCGTAAGGAACAGAAGCAATATCATTTCTCTGTAGCTCCTGTATTTACCGATTCATTGCCCCGTCATAAGTATGAGGAGCGGGAAGTTAAGGCATGGGTTATTCCGGTGAGGCATGAGAAAGGACAAGCCGTTGTATGTTATGAGCGTTGTATTTTTGATTTAGATGATTATCAGAAAGCCATTGATCGGTCCCGCTGTAAACTCCACCATCCTCAAGCTCCGATTATACGACCTTTGTATTCACAGTTCATTACCCGGCAGGAATGGAAAGGAATCTTTTTGAATGTTGCATGGATTGTACTTTCTGTACTGATAGTACTGGGGGTAATTCTGAATTATCAGGCAGACAGGAGGAAAGCATAATATCGGAACAGACTGTATGAAGGGTACTTTATGAATATTATGATCTTCATGCATGAGGCCTGTCAGTACTATTGGTAAATTCTAGAATGATGTTTTCTTTATATAAAACTTTCCCCGGACATTTCATGGCAGAAACATCCGGGGAGAGGTATTTCATTTATTATTTATTGAAAAGTTTTATTTTGCCTCTACCTTCAGATTGGATAATTCTGTGTCCTTATGGATGGATGGCAGATTATTCTGTTTTACAACAACAGTATGAACTTTTCCTTTTGCCACTTGCGGCAAAGTGAATTTCTGCTTGTAGATAACCTGTTCCGCTGATGGGCGCAGCAGATAGCCTGTTTCTTTTTCAAAGCGGTTGTATATTCTTACCACAATTTGGTTACTGCCTTTTTGAAGCGGTAGCAGCACCTTTTCCTCGCGGAACTTGCAGCGGTAAGGGTTGAGGTGTTTCATTACCGACTTGCCGTTCAGATAGATTTCAATACCGTTTCCGGCACCTACATCTACTAGAATATCTTGTGCTTTGGGCGATTCTATCTGCTGCATCAGGAAGTAACTTTCCAGAATATTGCTGGGGAACATGGCTTTTTCCTCATTCACTTCTTTCCATTGTCCTTTTCTTACCGGTGCTTTGTCCGGATCAGTATGGATGGTGGCAGGAGCATCGAACAATCCGCTGCCCGGTCCGCAGAAGTAACGCTGACCCCATACGGTCTTGGAAGGCAGGTTTAATGCCTGTGCCTTGCCTGCGTCAAGGGTTACAGTGTAAGGTATTCCATCTACTTCAACCAGTAATTCCTTACCGTTCTCCTGCGGAGTATAGGTAAATTCCAATGCGTTGAGGTTGGATTTGTTGATGTTCCATTGATAGCTCACCGTACTGCGGTAGTTGCTGTAATAATCGAAACAGGAATAACTATAATTGGGAGTGCGCTGTGCAGCCATAGGTTGCGGTTTCACCGGTTGGTCGAACGTGGCGCAAATCACTTGGATGTCTTTTCCGTATGCGTCGGCGGGCAGTGTGAAGATCATCTCCTGTCCTTTCTGAATAGCTTTAATGTCTGCTTTTTGCAGTTTGCATCCCGGCACGTTCAAAGTGATTTTACCATCGGCAGGGCGGTTGCCTGATAAGATGAGGTAGAGGTTATTGCCTTTGCGGGTAATGGTTCCCCATTCGAATTGCTCACGGAAAGGAGAGGCTTCTGTGCCATAAATGGCTTCACCGTTTTTCTTCAACCAGATACCGATTTCTTTCAGCACCTCTCTTTCAAAGGGTACTACGGAACCGTCACCTTTGGGACCGATGTTCAGCAGGAAGTTTCCGCCATGGGAAACTACATTGATCAGGCTGCGTAGTTTTTCCATCGCTTTGGTGTGAACGTCCCCCCTTTTCTGCCAGGAACGGTAGCTCCAGGTTTCATCGAACATGGAAGCTGCTGTTTGCCATGCGGTCTGCAAGGAGCCTTCGGGGTATGTGTTGTCTGCCATGACACTGAAGTCATACTGATCGTTGCCCAACCGGCCGCTTACCATACAGTCTGGTTGCAATCTGTGCACCAGTTGATACAGTTCCTTGCTTTGTTCAGGAGTGTTGGAACCCATGTCAAACCAAAGTTCGGAGATGGGACCGTAGTTGGTCAACAGTTCGGTAACTTGGGCTTTGGTGAATTCATGATGCTGTGGGGTGATGAAATCACAGTTATGGCTGGAGATAGGATAGGCTTGTGGAAAATGCCAGTCTATCAGTGAGAAATAGATGCCGAAATTGATTCCGCCACGTTTGCAAGCTTCCGCCATCTCTTTTATGAAGTCGCGCTTGCCGGGGGTGGCATCGTATGAATTATAGTCGGTGGTGGCTGTACGGAACATACAGAAACCGTCGTGATGCTTGGTGGTAATGATGATGGAGCGCATACCGGCTTCTTTGGCCAGTGACACGATAGCGTCTGCATCAAACAGGGTGGGATTGAAACGCAGGGCGGTATCTCCATACCAGTCACTGAAGATTCCAGCAAACGATTGGATTTGTTCACTGTATCCTCGGGTGACGGGGTTGCCTTCCCATACGCCTCCCAGTTCGGAATAAAGACCGAAGTGGATGAACATGGAATACTTGTTCTGATGCCATTTCTCAAATGCTTTTTCCGAGATTTGGGCTGTTGCACCCAGGCTTATGACACAAGCCATGATGAAGGTTAGTAATTTTTTCATGATTGTAATTAGTGGTTAACTGAATGAATATATTGCATAATTTCTGTTTGTTGGTCGGGATGGAACCACACGATGTCTTTGTCCCGTTTGAACCAGGTCATCTGTTTACGAGAGTAAATGCGGGAATTTTGCTTGATTTTTCCGATAGCGAATTCCAAAGTCCATTCTCCGTCCAGATACTTGAACATTTCTTTGTATCCTACGGTATTGAGCGAGTTCAGATGCCGGAAAGGATATACCTGCCGGGCTTCTTCCAGCAAGCCGTCCTGTATCATGATGTCCACGCGGCGGTTGATGCGGTCATACAATTCTTCGCGGTCGCGGGTTAATCCTATTTTGATGATGCGGAAAGGGCGTTCCTTGTGAGTACGGGTACGGAAAGAAGTATAAGTTTTTCCGGTCATGTAGCATATTTCCAATGCATGTATTACCCGTTTGGGATTTTTCAAATCCACTATTTTGTAATACTCGGGGTCCAGCAGCCTTAGTTCGGCGCACAGAGTGTCCAGCCCTTCCTGTTCGTAACGTCGTAGCATCAGCTGGCGTGTTTCATTGTCTACAGTGGGGATATCATCTATGCCTTTGCAAATGGCATCTATATACATCATGGAACCTCCGGTCAGTATTACAGTGTCATGGTTTTGGTATAGGATTTCCAGTTGTGCCAGTACGTCTGCTTCGTATTGTGCGGCGCTGTAATAATCTGTTAGCTGTAATGTTCCGACAAAATAATGAGGAACACGCGCCAGTTGCTCGGGGGTAGGGGCGGCAGTTCCTATCTTCAGGTCTGCATACAATTGGCGTGAGTCTGCCGAAACAATGGAAGTCCGGAAGTGTTCGGCAATGGAAAGGCTTAGTTCGGTCTTTCCTACACCGGTAGGGCCGATAAGGACGATAAGGGTGTCAGGCATGGTGTTTATAAAAAGAGAGGGGCGGACGTGTAACGTCCGCCCCCGTTAAGATTAATAGTTTTCTTGCTCATAAGGGTCCGGTGAGGAGGCACCGCCCATATCAAATCCTTCGGGATCAAAGTCTTCCATATCGAAGTCCTGGTCGCCGTAGAAATTCTCGTCTATATCCAGATTTCCGCTATTGCTTTTTGCCATCATTTCGTCAAAGTCGACGGTTTGTTTCGGGGCTTCTCCGGCTTTGCGCGAACACACTGCTTTGTCAAGGTCTTTGCCGGTGATGATTTCCGACAGTTCAATGAAAAACACTCGTTCTGCCAACGGGTCGAATACATACAGCAATTTTTGCTTTTCGTCTTCCACCAAATCACTCAAGCGGGTTTCTCTCATGATGTAGCTGTCTTCTTCCGAACTGCTTCCCATATCTTCCAGTGTGATTTCCTGGTCTTTCTCCCAGTCGTCATCACAAATGAAGAAAGAGGTCATCTGGTCATCTTTATATCCTGCCGCTTTCAATATTGCTTCGTGCAAATCAAAGAAAGTTGCTTCCGAGTCTATCTTTATTTCTCTTATAAAATCATCGACTTCATCAGAGATTAGTGTAAATCTGTAAATCATATATTTATACTGTATATACTATATAACTTTTTTTTCGTGCAGTAAAGTTATAAAAAACTTTGTTATCTGATGATACCTCTTTGAGAATTTTCTATGAAAGAAATAATATATTCTATTTCTTTGCTCATAGGTATTTCTTTGCGTACTTGTTCCAAGGCATCGGTAACGTTCATGCCACTTTGATAAATAATGCGATAGGTGTTGTGTATATTCTCTATTAGTTCATTAGAGAATCCGCGGCGGCGGAGTCCTACGATATTGATTCCTGCGTAGGCAATGGGTTCGCGCCCTGCTATAATATAAGGAGGAATGTCCTTGCTGAAACGTGAACCGCCCTGTACCATTACATAACCGCCTACCCGGCAGAATTGGTGCATCAATACGGCGCCGCTGATAATGGCGTTATCATCAATGATAATTTCACCTGCCATCTTGGTGGCATTGCCTATGATGCAACCGCTGCCTATGATGGCATCATGTGCTACGTGTACCCCTTCCATCAACAGGTTGTTACTGCCCACTATGGTTTTGCCTTTAGCCGCTGTACCACGATTGATGGTTACATTCTCGCGAATGGTGTTGTTATCACCTATTTCGGCAGTCGTTTCTTCACCGCGGAATTTCAAATCCTGGGGAATAGCGCCTATAACAGCTCCCGGAAAAATGGTGTTGCCGTTCCCTATGCGTGAGCCATACAGTATATTGGCGTTAGGCATGATTGTGTTGTTATCACCGATAACTACATTCTTGTCGATAAACACAAAAGGACCGATTTCTACATTCTCACCAATTTTTGCTTCGGGATGTATATATGCTAATGGACTAATCATGTTGTTTTTTTAGTGGTTATTTATTTTTTACTATTTGTGCCATAAACTCGGCTTCGCAGACTACTTTCTCGCCTACAAACACATATCCTTTCATTGTGGAGATGCCCCGGCGGATAGGAGCCAACAATTCAACACGGAACAATAAAGTGTCTCCCGGCACTACTTTCTGGCGGAATTTCACACCGTCTATTTTCATGAAGTAGGTGGAGTATCTTTCGGGTTCGTCCACTGAATTAAGAACAAGCAGACCACCGCATTGTGCCATGGCTTCTACTTGAAGCACACCCGGCATGACAGGTTCCTGTGGGAAGTGTCCCTGGAAGAAGGGTTCGTTGGCGGTTACGTTTTTCACACCGACAATGTGGTTGGCGCCAATGGCAACGACTTTGTCCACTAGCTGGAAAGGATAACGGTGCGGAAGCAGTTCGCGGATGCGGTTGACATCCATGATGGGAGCTTCGTTGCAGTTATAGGACGGAGCCTGTATTTCGTGAAGTTTGATTTCTTTGCGTATCTGGCGGGCAAACTTGTTGTTGATGGTGTGCCCCGGACGGGTGGCGATGATGCGTCCCTTGATGGGTTTGCCTATCAGTGCCAGGTCGCCGATGATATCCAACAGTTTGTGACGGGCCGGTTCGTTGTCCCATACCAAGGGAACATGGTTGATGTAGCCCAGTTTGGTGGCGTCCATGTGGGGAACCCCCATGACGTCTGCCAGCTTGTCGTAGTTTTCCTGGCTCATCTCTTTTTCGTAGATTACGATGGCGTTGTCCAGATCGCCTCCCTTGATCAGTCCGGCACCCAGCAATGGTTCTATTTCGCGGACGAATACAAAGGTACGCGCGGAAGCTACCTCGGTGGGGAATTTAGCCATGTCTTCCAGTGTGGCGAACTGATTGGACAGTATTTTAGACTGATAAGAGATCAGTGCATTCACACTGAAATTTTCGTCCGGAAGAACAATGATGGAAGATCCGGTTTCCTCGTCCCTGAATTCGATTTTTGATTTTATGATATAGTAATCCTTGACAGCATTCTGTTCTTCGATTCCTACACGCTGTATATTTTCTACATACGCTTTGGCACTGCCGTCCAGGATAGGGAATTCGGGACCGCTTACCTGAATCAGGCAGTTGTCTATACCAGCTGCATAAAGAGCTGCCAAAGCATGTTCTACTGTACTTACTTTTATTCCGTTTTTCATCAGCACAGTGCCGCGGGTAGTATCACCTACGTTTTCTGCTACGGCATCAATTATTGGTTGTCCTTCAAGATCAATTCGTTGGATTTTATACCCGTGGTTGTCCGGTGCAGGATTGAATGTCACCGTCAAGTTTACTCCGGTGTGAAGGCCTTTTCCATTTAAAGAAAAACTGCCTTTTAATGTCTTCTGTTTCAACATGGGGTTTATTTATTTAGTTGTTTTTTTAATTCTTCTATTTCTTTCTGCATGGCGTTCAGTGTGGTGTAAATTTCGGGCAGTTTTTTGTATACGGCCGATGATTTCATGAAATTCTTGGCATCGATGGCCGGAGTGCCTAGAATTTGCTCGTTGGATTTCACGTTACCGGGAACGCCTGCTTGTGCGCCGATACCTACCTTGTCACCTATCTTAATATGTCCGGCTAGTCCTACCTGTCCGCCAAACATGCACCATTCACCTACTTTGGTGGAACCGGCAATACCCACCTGTGATGCCATGACAGTGTGGCTTCCTACTTCCACATTGTGTGCTATCTGGATCAGGTTATCCAGTTTCACTCCTTTATGTACAATGGTGGCGCCCATGGTGGCACGATCTACGCAGGTATTAGCACCAATCTCCACATTATCTTCTATGATGGCAATACCTATTTGTGGAATTTTTTCGTACCCTTCGGGAGAAGGTGCGAATCCGAATCCATCAGCACCGATTACGCAGCCTGCATGCAGGGTACAGTGGTTTCCTACCAAGCAGTCGTGATAGATGGTGGCATGTGGATAAAGTGTACAATTATTACCTACTTTGGCATGGCTTCCTACAGTAGCGTGCGGGTGGAGGGAAGTGTTGTCACCAATCTCAGCACCATCGCCTACGCAGGCAAACGGAGCGATATATACATCCTTCCCCAACTTCGCAGTGGGGGCAACGTATGCCAGCGGATCTATACCGGTCTTTTTAGGTTTGCTCATTTCATAGAGGGTCAGTAGTTTAGCCAGACTTTCGTAGGCGTTGTCTACCTTGATTAAGGTAGCTTTTACTTCTTGCTCGGGAACGAAATCTTTGTTTACCAACACAATGGTAGACTGAGTATCGTAAATGTAATGAGTATACTTAGGATTTGAAAGAAAAGAAATCGCTCCCGGCACGCCTTCCTCTATTTTAGCAAAAGTATGCACAGTTGCGTTTTCATCGCCAACAATAATTCCCTGGATGTATTCCGCAATTTGTTTAGCTGAGAACTCCATAATACTGTCTAATTCTTTATGTTCTAAATGTTTCAGTTTTGTTACTTGCGTGTTACATGTTAGTGTAAACACATCATTAATTATGCAAATTACGCATTTTTTTTTTATATATCCGTACAATTCGCTAATTATTTAATGTCCGTCGTTTTCGGAACGCAGGTAACATATATAATATTTTTTGACTTTTCGGGAGAGAAGAGAGATGTTGAGCATATCCGAAGCCTTGGCTATATCGCGGGTGCTTCCATCTGTATAGATGATTTCAATACTGTCATCCTCCTTTTTATACATATTGTTTTCTATACTGGATATGGATAGGAAGTATTTTGCTTCTTTCTTGTTGATATTCAGTTTCTTACTTATTCTTGAAAGAATTTCTTCTTTTCGTGCTTTTGTGATGGAAGAGGAGGTTACCTCTACTTTGAATAGTTTCCTGTTAATCATTCCACGACTCAGAGTGGACAATACCACATCGCTGTGATTGCTCCAAACTTTCAGTGCAGTCCATATGTCATTATCATCTAATTGAATAAAATTTTCAATACAATCCGGGCTGTTATAAAATTCTTTTTTATCAATAGGATGGTATAAAAAGAATCTTAAAGCGGGTGAGGCGAACAGCTCTACGCCACGTAAGGCTAATTCCTTTGCTCGTGTCAGAGTGTTGACCAGCATTTTTTCACTGGCAACGGAGGTCTTGTGCAGATATACCTGCCAGTACATCAGGCGGCGGGACATCAGGAAGTTTTCGATGGAGTAAATGCCTTTGGATTCTACTACCAGGTGATCGTCTTTTACATCAAGCATTTTGATGATGCGGGCGGACCCGATATTGCCTTCGGATACACCGGTATAGAAACTGTCACGCCGCAGATAGTCCAAACGATCCATATCCAATTGACCGCTGACCAGTTGGTGCAGGAATTTCTTGGGATATTCATCTTTGAATATCTGTATGGCAAGATTGAGTTGACCTTTCATGTCCTTGTTCATTCGTTCCATCAGCATCAAGGAGATTTCTTCATGTGAAACGCCTCCTGCCAATGTGTTTTCCAGCACATGGGAGAAGGGACCGTGTCCGATGTCGTGTAACAGGATGGCAGCTTGTACGGCTTCCGCTTCGCTGTCAAAGATGAAGTTACCTTTGGCGGTAAGGTGCTTGATCGTTTCGCTCATTAAGTGGAAAGCGCCTAATGAGTGTTGGAAACGGGTATGTTGTGCTCCCGGATATACGGCAGAGGACAGGCCCAGTTGCTTGATGCGGGTAAGACGTTGCAGCAATGGGTGACATACAATGTCATATAGTAACCCCTTCGGGATGTTGATAAACCCGAAGACGGGGTCATTTATAATTTTTCGGTCACTCATGGGGAATAATTATTCAGTGTGCTGATATGCTTAAACCAATGTATTACGCTATGTATCTACCTGGTAATTTGCATATTAGCACATTGTTTTATTGGCACATTATTTTCTCCATCTGTGCCTGGACTTTCTGAGCTTCTTGTCCTGCTACAGTCGCAAAATTCTCAGTTTTATCCGCATAGATAATGGCACGGCTTGAATTAACAATAAGTCCACAGGTACTATTCATGCCATATTTGCAGACTTCCTCTAGAGAACCTCCTTGTGCGCCGATTCCAGGTACAAGCAGGAAGTGGTTGGGAACAATTTTACGGATGTCTTCGAAAGCGCGTCCTTGTGTGGCGCCTACTACGTACATCATGTTTTCATCGTTGGCCCATTCTTGTGATTTGCGCAATACTTTTTCGAAAAGGCGTTCGCCGTTGGTGTCCTCGGTCAGCTGGAAGTCGTGGGAACCCTTGTTGCTGGTAAGCGCTAGCAGGATTACCCATTTGCCTTCGTAACTCAGGAAGGGAGTCACGCTGTCTTCACCCATGTAAGGAGCTACGGTGACTGAGTCAATGTCCAGCTCTTCAAAGAATGTGCGTGCATACATGGCCGAAGTGTTTCCGATATCGCCACGTTTTGCATCGGCAATGATGAATTGGTCGGGATAGTTTTCCTTGATGTAGGATACAGTCTTTTCGAAAGCGATCCATCCTTTTACGCCCATGCTTTCATAAAAGGCCAGATTGGGTTTATAGGCGATGCAATAAGGGGCGGTAGCGTCAATGATGGCTTTGTTGAAAGCGAAGATAGGATCTTCTTCTTTTAACAGATGTTCGGGGATCTTCTTTATGTCGGTGTCCAGTCCTACACAGAGGAATGATTTTTTCTTTTGGATATTTTCAAATAATTGTTGCTTGTTCATTGCTATGTTTACAGTTTATGGTTTACGATATTTAAATTATAATTCGCTCTCTTTCAAACGTTCGGCATTCTCGGCTACAGTCAAATGGTCAATGCAGTCTTGAATGTCGCCATCCATAAAGGCGGCCAAATTGTAAATGGTATAGTTGATGCGGTGGTCGGTGATACGTCCTTGCGGATAATTGTAGGTACGTATTTTTGCCGATCGGTCTCCGGTAGATACCATTGTTTTTCGTTTGCTGGCAATGTCGTCAATGTACTTTTGGTGTTCTTTATCATATATAAAGGTACGCAGGCGAGAAAGGGCTCGTTCTTTATTTTTCGGCTGGTCACGGGTTTCGGTACATTCTATCAGGATTTCCTCTACTATTCCGGTGTTGGGGTTCTTCCAGTTGTAGCGCAGGCGTACTCCGGATTCCACCTTATTTACGTTCTGTCCGCCGGCACCACCGCTTCGGAAAGTGTCCCATTTGATTTCCCCTTCGTTAATTTCCACATCAAAAGGCTCGGCTTCGGGTAAAACGGCGACTGATGCGGCTGAAGTATGTACACGTCCTTGGGTTTCGGTGGCTGGTACACGTTGCACACGATGTACGCCCGATTCATATTTCAGAGTGCCATATACTTTATCTCCGGTTACGGAGCAGATAATTTCCTTAAAACCTCCTGCTGCTCCTTCATTGGCGCTGGATACTTCCAGTTTCCAACCTTTTGTCTCGCAGTATTTGGAGTACATACGGAACAAGTCGCCTGCAAAAATGGCGGCTTCATCACCTCCCGTACCACCGCGTATCTCCAGAATGGCATTTCGGTCATCTTGCGGATCCGCAGGAACGAGTAACAGTTTGATTTCCTCTTCCAGTTCTGGGATGCGGACTTCGCAGAGATTTGCCTCTTCGCGTGCCATCTCTTTCATCTCCGGGTCGGATTCGTTAGTCATGATTTGTTTGGCCTCTTCCAGTCCATTCAGGCATTGTATATATTCTCTACGGGCTTTCATGATGTCATTCAAGTCCTTGTATTCCTTGGTGAGCTTGACATAACGTTTTTGGTCAGCTATGACATTAGGGTCTGTAATGAGGGTGGAAACTTCCTCAAAGCGAGCCACTAACCCGTCTAATTTCTCAAGTAATGTATTATTGTTTTCTGCCATTCTTTTCTAAACATTTATTTGCGACATACCAAGTGAGTAATATCCACCCAAGTATGGCAAGTACTTTTCTTACTGTATATAGTATGTCATGCCAAGTTGTTTCATGACCCCATGCGGTAGAGATGAAATACAACTCGCGTATTGTATCAATCGTAACTAATGAGCATATTATTGCTCCTATGCCATAAAAAAATCTTTTTTTCAATGTAGCAGGCTTGGAAGCGTTATTATAATATTGCTTGTCAGTATTTGAATTCTCCAAACTCACTTTTGATAATTAGCTCCTTCTTGTCACTTTCTTCTATACGTCCCACGATCTTCGCGTCAATATTGAATGACTTGCTGATGGCGATCACCTCTTCGGCATGTTCGGGTGAGAGGTAAACTTCCAGGCGGTGGCCCATATTAAATACTTTGTACATTTCTTCCCAATCGGTGCCGCTTTGTTCCTTGATGGTTTTGAACAGAGGGGGAACGGGGAACAGGTTGTCCTTTACTACACGGCAATTGTTTCCTACAAAGTGCAGGACTTTGGTTTGAGCACCGCCTGAGCAGTGAACCATTCCGTGAATTTCAGGTCGGAGCGCATCCAGTAATTTCTTCACTACCGGAGCATAGGTACGGGTAGGTGAGAGTACCAGCTTTCCTGCATCCAGCGGACTTCCTTCCACAGCATCGGTCAGCTTCAAATTGCCACTGTACACTAGTTCTTCGGGTACTGCCTTGTCATAGCTTTCGGGATACTTCTCGGCCAGGTATTTTGCGAACACGTCGTGGCGGGCACTGGTGAGTCCGTTGCTGCCCATGCCTCCGTTGTATTCTTTTTCATAAGTAGCCTGTCCGTAAGATGCCAGACCTATGATGACGTCACCCGGGCGAATATTGGCATTGTTAATGACATCGGTACGTTTCATGCGGCATGTTACGGTAGAATCTACGATGATGGTACGAACCAAGTCACCTACATCAGCAGTCTCGCCTCCGGTAGCGTATACGCCTACACCCATTTCGCGAAGTTCGGCCAACAGTTCATCCGTTCCGTTGATGATAGCGGAAATGACTTCACCCGGAACGAGTAGCTTATTACGGCCGATAGTTGATGAAACCAGAATATTATCTACTGCACCTACACACAACAAGTCATCGATGTTCATAATCAGTGCATCTTGTGCAATGCCTTTCCATACGCTTAAATCGCCGGTTTCTTTCCAATACAAATAAGCCAGTGATGATTTGGTACCTGCACCGTCAGCGTGCATAATGTTGCAATATTCAGGATCTCCGCCTAGAATATCGGGGATGATTTTACAAAAAGCTTGCGGAAAAATACCTTTGTCAATGTTCTTAATGGCGTTGTGCACATCTTCCTTGGATGCTGACACACCGCGCTGCATGTATCGTTGATTGCTCATGAGTTATATATTTTATTCAATTGAATGTGCAAAAATAGTTATTATTTTGCTTATAGCCTTGAGTTTTATGAAAATAAAAGAGGAGAAGGGATTTATTCTGTTCCCATATTATTGCCGTTCCTGTTTTAGATTTATTGTTATGCTCTTATTTTTTAGACAAGTAAATTTAATATGTATATCGAACAGGCATTAATATCATACACTATTTATATGTTACAATGCCTTGTCAATATAGCGTTATAAAGAAAGACGCATAGTACAACCACCCCCATCAATATCAAAGATCTTAAAGACTATAAAAGAAAACACGGCCTAATTTAACGTGAAATATAAAATTCCCCCGTCATCTCATCGTCTTCATTATCAGTATGTTCCGGTGTGAAAATATCTGTAAAGGCCCCGAAACGGTTGGTAATCGCCGGTCAATGTACCACATTGCGCCCACCATACCCATAGCGGCAAAACTCCAACAGATGTACCTTGCCGGCAGTATGTTACCATGAAAACAGCCTTATGGCTTTATTGCTTCACCTGTGTGAAGCGGCAGTTTCACACAGGTGACAACGGCTCTTCACCCGAATGATAGGGCCTGTTCATCTGGGTGATGGTACAGATGGTGCACTCTTCTTGCACGGATACTGCCGTAAATATACCAAGATTACGTATCCAATATGACAACCGGCATCTGACGAGCTGGCTTCCGCAAGGAAAAACGAAAAAAAACACTTTGTGGGGATACAGAAAATTCTGTCACTGCATATCGTTGTATATCAGTATAATGCGGTGGCGGAACAAAAACATTGCAGTGCGGAAATAAAAAATAACAGTACGTAAAGTTTTATCAGATTATAACTTAACGACAAAGATGGATATGCCCGGCAGACAAACTTTTTGAGAGCCGGCATCTGCAACGACATAATGTGTCATGCCAAAGAAGCAGTTTGCATTTTATTTTAGATTTTCATCAGTTTGATACAACCGATTGAAGAATAAACTTTTAGCGTAGTATTTGAGAAACAGAGGTAACGATTTAGTAACCGTGCGAATATCAGCGATTTGCGGTGCTATGCTGTCAAACAACTCTTTGCATTTATAAAGTTAATAAAATTATTCGGGGAATAATGCCTACTATCAAAAAAACTGCATCCTATCTTTGTAGATAGTCCATATAAAAAGAATGCAACCTCACAAATTATAGCTATCTTTGTGATTGAAACTCAATGCATCAATTACAATGGCAAAAATTACCGTTCAAAATACAGATATTAGCGTTGTCAAATACAATGAAGAAGACTATATCAGCCTTACAGACATGGCAAGAAGCCAACTGCAAGATGAGCATGGAAACATTTTTGCTAAAATGAATACTTCTGCCTTTATCGTAGAAGATAAAATTCATGCAATATATGAAAATGGGAAATTGTACTTTCAAAGTTATACAATTGCAAATCAAATATTTTCGCTAATAGATTTTGTTACAGAAGCCACAAATACAGAAATTGAATCATTTGGCGAAATAAAAGGTATAGATGTAAATGCAGAGAATATAAAACATATCGCAAACATAAAAACTCGTCGACTCATAAAATTATTATCTAGCACAAACAACATTGCTACTTTTATGCGAAAGACGTTTCGAACGAAAACAAGTCTTTTAAAGAAATATGGAATCAATGCACAAATTAATGGGAACAATGAGTTAGTGTTACCGACCAATAATGTTGTTGAGCTAAATCGTACTTTAGAATTTCTTAATGAAGATATATTTAGAGGTATCATCACTGATAGCCTTTATCGTTCAAATTCCAAGAAAAAAGACAATCGCTAATCATGAGTGAGAATAACAAAATAATACTCTATCAAGACGATAATGAGATAATACGTGTGTCTGTTCGCTTTTCCGATGAAGATTTGTGGCTGACACAGAATCAGTTGGCGGAAATATATTGTACTACACAACAGAATATCAGCCAACATGTAGATAACATCTATAAAGACGGAGAATTATTCACAGAAGCAACTAACAAGAAATTCTTGTTAGTTCGTCAGGAAGGCAATCGTCAGGTGAGACGTAACATTGACCATTACAATCTTGACATGGTTATCGCCTTGGGCTATCGTGTGCAATCTCAGGTTGCAACCCGTTTTCGCCGTTGGGCGACTCAACGGCTTCATGAATATATCCAAAAGGGATTTGCTATGGATGATGAGCGGTTGAAGCAAGGGGGTAATCGTTACTTCCGTGAGTTGCTGCAACGCATCAGGGATATTCGTAGTAGTGAACGTAACTTCTATCAACAGGTTACGGACATATATGCCACAGCCACGGACTATGACCCACGGGACGAGATGACAAAGATGTTTTTTGCCACCGTGCAAAACAAGCTCCATTATGCCGTTCACGAAAATACGGCAGCGGAAGTTATCTATAATCGTGTGGATAATGAGAAGCCGTTTGTGGGTATGACGAACTTCAAAGGCAACTATGTGACTAAGGACGATGTGAAGATTGCCAAGAACTATTTGTCAGAAATAGAACTCCAGCGTTTGAATCTGCTTGTTTCCGGTTTCTTGGACTTTGCCGAGTTCCAGGCATTGGAAATGAATCCCATGACCATGAAAGATTGGATAGAGGCATTGGATAATCAGATTATTGCCCATAAACGAAAGGTTTTGATTGATAAGGGACGTATTTCACATAAACAGGCGATTGAAAAGGCAGAAAAGGAATTTGCCATCTATCGCAAACGCGAAATGGATTTGCTTGAAAGTGATTTTGATAAAGAAATCAAAAGATTAAAGGACAAGAATGATAATAATCCAAACTAATCCACTACCTTTGCATTTGAAGTCAGCGTTCTTTGGGTTTAACAAGGCAGAATACAGAACTTCGCTCGTTTCTAAATCGTTACCTATCAAGAAGCCAATCTTTGCAACCCATTCAATTTGAGCGATAAAGACAATGCACAATGTCTTGCCACGTGGTAGGTCAAACGAACCTTGAAACCGCATTGTATGATTATATCTTTGAGTATTTTGTTACAACTTCCGCGTCCACCGTGATACAACACATCAGAGGCAGGTTGCCGTTGGGTTTGGCACTGCCTTTCTTCACGTAGAATAACACTTTGAATGTACTTCGCTACGCTTTGCCCAAATTTACTTTTTGCTATGTGTTTATTTTACGATTGTTCCGACAAAGGTTTGTGCTCCTGCATTATTCAAGATATATACTGTATAGAATCCGCCGGGTAATGAGGCTATGGACATTTGGGGTGCATAAACAAAATATTTTATTTCTTCACCGGTAACAGTAAATATTTTCACTGTCTTTGCCTCTTTTATTTCAGGCAGGGTGAGAATATCTCCGTCATTTAGTAAAGGCATGTCCGTTTCTGAAATTGCATTCAGTTCCAAGGGAGCACTTTCGTTTCCAAAACGGTCGGCAGCTGTTACGGCAAAATAACGTTTTTGTCGCCAAGGTGAAATAGGGGTATATTCGTATTCCGTATGGGTGAGATAGGTTTCCAGTAAGTTTCCGGCATCTGTGATATCTACCGGATAGGTATCCGAGGCATAAAGATGATAGGTGACAAGACCTCCGTTGTTATCTGTGGAAATCTGCCAGCTCATGTGCATTTTGCCGTCCGGCAACAGTTGCAGGGAAGGCATGGCCGGAGTGGATGGGGGGATGCTGTCCATCCAGGTCATTGGGGGAATCAATGCCGGAGTGGTATAGAAATTCTCTTGGAGTTCGTCCCAAATGCCTTTGGTGTTGTTCAATAGAAAACGATTGCGGAAGTAGGCTTGTCCGTTTAGTTTTATCTGACGGGTGAAATGAAGTTGGCGGACTATTTCGTCCAACGGCCAATTTTGTTCGTCGGGAGAGAGGAAATAAATGCCCAAACCTGGTACTATCCAGCGGTTACCGCAATTCTCTTTCCAATCCAATGCAAAAGGATAGAAATTATTTCCCTGAAAATACATCATCGGGAACAACGCATCATGAATACCTTCTTTTAGCCATTTCTGAGCATCTTGGTAAACTACATGATAAGCGTTCCATCCACGGGAGGGATATCGGTTGGTATCTCGGTATTTGCCAATAGGGGAACTGCTGACTTTCACCCAGGGTTTGATAGTCTTGATGTCGGTATAGAGCCTATGCACAATATCTGTGATATTATCACGCCGCCATTGTTTCAACTCCTTACCTTTGCCGTATTTCCGGTAGGTGTCCTTGTCGGGAAAGTTGTCGGCTTGCTCAGGGTAGCGGATGTAATCGAAATGAATGCCGTCTATATCATAACGGGAAGTTATTTCTTTTACGATGCATGACAGATATTCTTTGGTTCCCGGATTTCCCGGGTCCAAGTACCAGTTACCTTTATAAAGTTTGCAAATAGTCCGGTTTTTCCGTACTACGGAGCTACGTCCTTGCAATTGTACTTGACGGGTGTTTCCGGCAGGAATCGTAACAATCCATGCATGTAGTTCCATGCCGCGTTTGTGGCATTCTCCGATGGCGAAAGCCAAAGGGTCATATCCGGGATTCCCTCCTGTGCTACCTGTCAGTGATTCGGCGAAAGTTTCTATGGCGGAAGGATAAATCATATCTCCGCGCAGACGGGTTTGCAACAATACCGTATTGAAATTGGCGGCTTTCAGGCGATCCAGTATATCACATAATTCTTTTTGCTGACGCCGGATGCCTGATGCGTTTACTGCCTTGTTACGAGGCCAGTCCATTCCTCCGAGCGTAGTGATCCAGGTGGCACGGATTTCATATTTAGGTTGTGAGAAAACGGGTGATAAACTCACTATGACTAGTAATAAAGTTATAAAGAATGTTCGCATTTACTTTAATTTTAGGGCAAAGATACGAAGTAATCAATTAATTCGTTACTTTTGCCCCAACAAAACAAAAAATAGAATATGATAACCTTTATTATTGCATTATTGGTTCTTGTAGGCGGATACTTTTTGTATGGAAGTTATGTGGAACGTGTGTTCGGTCCTGACAAGATAAGGAAGACACCTGCCCTGACCATGGCGGATGGTGTTGACTTTATTCCACTTCCTACTTGGAAGATTTTCATGATTCAATTTTTGAATATAGCCGGCTTAGGACCTATTTTCGGTGCTATAATGGGAGCGAAGTTTGGTACGGCGTCTTATTTGTGGATTGTTTTAGGTACCATTTTTGCCGGGGCGGTACACGATTATTTGTCCGGAATGCTTTCCATTCGGCATGATGGCGAGAGTTTGCCGGAAATTATCGGTCGTTACTTGGGCCTTCCCACAAAGCAGTTGATGCGTGGTTTTACGGTTGTGCTGATGATATTAGTCGGAGCGGTTTTTGTGGCAGGACCTGCCGGATTGCTTGCCAAACTTACTCCGGAGTATATGGATGTTACTTTTTGGATTATAGTCGTATTTGTCTATTATATGTTGGCTACATTGTTGCCGGTAGATAAGATTATAGGAAAAATATATCCGTTGTTTGCCATTGCTTTATTGTTTATGGCGGTGGGGATTTTGGTGATGTTGTTATGGAATCATCCGGCATTGCCCGAAATTACGGACGGGCTGCATAATACCCACCCTGCCGGATTACCAATTTTTCCTATCATGTTTGTTTCTATTGCTTGTGGGGCAATCAGTGGCTTTCATGCCACACAATCTCCGTTGATGGCACGTTGTATGAAGAATGAGAAGTATGGCCGTCCTATTTTTTATGGAGCGATGGTGACCGAAGGGATCGTGGCATTGATTTGGGCTGCTGCCGCTACTTGTTTTTTTCATCAAAATGGTATGGAGGAGAGTAATGCTTCGATTATTGTGGACAGCATAACCAAGGAATGGTTGGGTACGATAGGAGGTTTATTGGCTGTATTGGGGGTAATTGCCGCTCCTATTACCAGTGGAGATACCGCTTTACGTTCAGCTCGTTTGATTGTTGCCGATTTTATGCATTTGGAACAAAAAAGTATAGCGAAACGTTTATTGATTTGTATTCCTATTTTTGCGGTAACTATCGGTATATTGTTGTACAGTCAGCGTGATGCGGCGGGATTTGATATGATATGGCGTTATTTTGCCTGGTGTAATCAGGCTTTGTCTGTTTTTACTTTGTGGGCGGTCACTGTTTTTCTGGTACGTGCGAAAAAGAATTATTATATTACCTTGTTTCCTGCCTTGTTTATGACGGCTGTATGTTCTACTTATATTTGCATTGCTCCCGAAGGATTGGCACTTTCTGATTATGTATCTTATATAATCGGTGGTCTTTGCACGTTGGTAGCCGCTATAGGGTTTGTAAGTTGGTATAGGAAACAAAACAGCATAGTTTATGAAAAAATATAGAAAATCGATTTGGTTGCCTGTCGCTTTGTTGGTTTATACTACAGCGATGGCCGTTTATTTTATTCCGCGTAATACGGAAATAAGTGATACGGAAAAGTATCTCACAGTAGGTTTATCCTATATGATAATAGCGTTGTTATGGATTGTCCTTCGTAAGAAAGAAAAGGCGGAGGAAAGACGTGAACGTGATTTGGAAAATAAAAAATAACTATTAAACGACAACATTATGAAGAAAATTTTAGTCAGCTTGATGCTGTTGGTAATGACTGCACTGAGTGCGCATGCTCAATTTGAGAAGGAGGTATGGTATGTGAATGCTTCATTGACAGGGCTTGACCTATCTCATAGCAAGAATGAGGGTACAAATTTTGGTTTCGCTTTGACCGGTGGTGCGTTTGTAGCCGATAATGTGGCTGTATTGCTGAATTTTAAGGGCAATTATGTAGAACATGGAATGGATGAAACCAGTATTGGTGCACAAGGACGTTATTATTTTTCCAGTTGCGGTATTTATGGAGGATTGGGAATGGCGTATAAGCACCTTTCTTGTGTAGGATTTAAAAAGAATCTGGTTTGTTTGACACCGGAAGTCGGATATGCTTTTTTCTTGGGCAGAAATGTGACTATTGAGCCGTCTGTATATTATGACTTGAGTTTTAGTGATATTTCAGAATTTAGTAAATTAGGCTTCAAGATAGGGTTCGGAGTTTACTTCTGATTGATGTAATTCCACCACAGATTACGCAGATTATTGAATGGGAGAATTCATTGAAATTCAATCTATGTAAATCTGTATAATCTGTGGTGGAAAAACTTTTTATGTGAGATTAATGCGCATAGAGATGCGTGAACGGAATTTCTTTACCATCACTACCTGTTACTTTTAATTTCAGTTGTCCTCCGTTTTGGTCGAAATAACGTAATTCCATTGGATGATATCCTTTCGCCAATGCCTTTTGTCCCACTATTTCTTTAGGTCCGTGAGGTCCGTCATTGTCTACTATCTGTTCACTGTCTATGGTCAATGTACTACCATCGTCGGACAGGAGTGCAAAAGTGTAGATATCGTCTTGAGGAGCATTGAAATATCCTTTGATAATCAGTCCGATATTTCCTTTTACTTTTTTAGGAATCATAACGTCTTCCACTGGATAAGTACCATTGATCGGAGCTTTTTCTATTTCACTGCATTTATTTCCTTTAAATTCGTGCCATGTAGCTTTCAAACCCGGATTGGAAGGAGCGGCAGTTACAGAGGGGGTATATTCACTTTTGATGAAACGTGTCTTGGCTATGTCACCTTTCTTTCCATTAGGGCGGAAGGTGCAGAAAGTAAAGTCTGTGGTTTCAGTCACTTTGATGGGACCTTCATATACGGGAGATTGTAAAGTAGGAGTACTGCCATCAGTGGTATAGTGAATTTCCGCAGTGGGGTCAAGGCAAGTTACATTGATGGTTCCTTCACCGATAAAGGCGTTGACGGCATTAAAGCCTTCCAAATCGGGTATACGGTAATTGATACCCATGATATTGAGACGTTCAAACTGATCAGACAGGCGTTGTTTGAAGGCATTCCAGTCTTTTTGCTCCGGTTTGCTCCAACCTAATTCGGCAATAGCCAGCAAACGTGGAATGGTCATATATTGCATACGTGCGTTGGAAGGAATCCATTCGCACCAAATATTTCCCTGCACTCCTAAAATCAGCGACTGCTGCTCGGGAGTCAGGTTGTCTGTCGTATCCAGATTATAAATGCTTGCCATAGAATTCTTGTCTTCTGCATAATCCAAATAAAATTGTCCGTTAGGAGTGAAAATGACAGGGTTGCCTTGTGCCGTTGCCTTGGTCGCTGCATCTTTTACCCAGCTGCGCCACCACATTACGGTGGCTGTTTTAGACAATCCGCCTTCAATGATTTCATCCCAGCCTATCATTTCTTTGCCTTTCCCGTTAAAGAATCTCTCCATGTCATGAATGAACCATGATTGCAGTTCTTCTTCGGTTTTCAGATTATTGTCATGCATACGTTTCTGGCAGTCCGGACATTTTTTCCAATTGGTTTTTTCTACTTCGTCACCTCCTATATGTACATACTTATAGGGGAAAAGGGCTATCAGTTCTGCATAAACATTCTTGCAGAACTCCAATGCAGAGTCTTTCCCCGGACAAACAGGTGAGGAGAAGACGCTTCCCCAACCGGTTTCGTTAAAACAGGAAACACCTTCATAGTTACTCACAGCTGCCAGCATGTGTCCTGGCATATCAATTTCGGGAATAATATCTATGCCTCGTATTTTGGCGTATGCTATGACATCCTTGATATCTTCCTGAGTGTAGTAGCCTCCATATAGGGTGTCACCTTCTACGATGCGTATCTTGTCTTCGGGAATTGCCATATCCGGATTGTTATCAGTCTTTGACTGACGTATGCATTCGCGGTCATGGGAATTGAATTTGCGCCAGGCTCCTTTTTCCGTCAGTAAAGGATATTTCTTGATTTCGATACGCCATCCTTGGTCATCGGTAAGATGCCAGTGGAATTTATTCATCTTGTAAAGGGCCATGACATCCAGTAATTCTTTCACCTCATCTATTGTGTAGAAATGGCGGGATACGTCCAGCATGATGCCTCTCCATTCAAAGCGGGGGGCATCTTGAATGTTAACGGCCGGTATGGCCCAGTCTGTACCTTTAACAATTTCTTTAGATTCTATTTGCGGGGGAAACAGCTGTCTGAGGGATTCGATACCTGCAATGACACCTCCGTAAGAGTTACCTGTAATGTTGACCTTATCGCTCTCGGCTGTCAGGGTATAGGCACCTTCTTTTCCTTGAACATCCCCCAAGGCAAGGGTGATGGTTCCTTCGCCTTCTTTTACTTTAAGGTCGTAGCCTGTGGCACCGGAAAGCATATCGGCCAAATACTCGGCTGCGGGAATTAGTTCGGCGTCAATAACACCGATGGAGGTATTACTTTTCAATACAAAAGCACCGTTTGTTTCCTCCAGATGGTTGGTTATGGGTACAATGGATACCTCTTTTGTTACAGGGGGAGTACTGGTACATGCTCCCAACATCAATGTGCCTGCTAACATACAGGCGGTCATTAACTGCTTATGTGTACATTTGGTCATAGGATAATAAATTAGGTTATTGGACAAAGATAACAGAAATATTGGGAAAAACGATATTATTTGGCGGGATATTGGAAAGTAACCAGTACTCCTTTATGGTCTGTAGGCCATACGCCCAATGGTTCTATAAACTTGTCTTTAGATGTTTCCTGAACACGCTGTGCACGGACTATGGAATTTTTCGGACCGAAAATGGCGGCGTCTTTCACTTTCAACCCCTTTTCGGGATAATACCAAATGTAATCTATACGGTCGCGTTCATCTGCTTTGGGAGCCCAGGTTATTTTGTCGGCGGGCTTTGCCGGATTATCCGAAGGATAAGTGAAGCCGGGATAGTTTAATACATCTGGATAGAATTCTCGATAGGCGTCTTTCAATCCGGCTTCGTCTAACAGGACAGGAACTGTCCAGGGGATTACAAAGCCATGATGGTCATACAGGTCTTTGGTTTCTTCAGTCCAATCTTGATGTGAAGGTTCATTAAAATCTCCTCCTAAAATGATGGTGTAGCCGGCTGCACGATCTTTTTTTGCCTGTTCAATGAATAGTCTGATGGCGTCATCGCGTTGTGAGGCTACATTTCTCTTTAATACTTCTTCTACGGTAGTGGGGATAGGGATTTCTTCCCAAGTAGAGCCATCATATCCGCGTACATTATAATAGGCGTCATCCAAATAATCAAGATGAGCGGTGTAGACTGCTATTTTCTGTCCGTTCATATCGGCTGTAAGGCGATAGATACTGCCGTGGTCATTCTTTTCGGGAAAAACGGTTAATGAATCAGTGATGGGGTATCGGCTTAACAGACCTGTATCATAGGTATAGAAGGAATAATAGGTTTCTCCTTTTTCCTTTAATGATTGCACTAGGCGGGCAGTGAAATTGGTGTTTTCGTAATTACGTACTTCGCTCAATGTGACGAAGTCCGGACGAAGACGGGCTATTTCATTCACAATAGCGTCGTAACCACCGGGAATTACAGTTCCTTCTTGCCAAATGTTCCATTGAAGAACGGTGAATTCTTTCTCTTTTTGTGAACATCCCAATAGGAAAGGGAACAGCAAGAGTAGTAAAAAAAGTTTTTTCATATTCTGTTGATTTATAAGGTTGTTAATTCAATTCTAAATTTACTCATATTTTCGTTTAGATTGACAATGCGGAAAACATTAAAACAGATTTTTAGTAAAATGATTCTGCAATCATACCACAAAATGCTAAACTTATAGAACGGAATAAATCACTTTTAAATTCCCATTTATCATCTAGTGGTATATTGCGTATAATCATATTTAATAATTTGTGTCAGTTTGGACAATCAACGGTGAATAAAAAATCAATCAGGAGAATCCATCGCCAGTTTTTCACGTAAAAACTGTCCCGTATAAGATGCCGCACATGCTGCAACCTCTTCCGGAGTGCCCGCAACTACCAGATTTCCTCCCATATTTCCTCCTTCGGGTCCTAGGTCAATCACATGGTCGGCACATTTTATCACATCCATATTATGCTCGATAATGATAATGGTATGTCCGCGGCTGATTAAGGCTTCAAATGCTTCCAGCAGTTTCTTGATATCATGAAAATGCAGACCTGTGGTTGGTTCATCGAATACAAAAATAGTGGGTTGTGCTTTCTCTATGCTCAGAAAATAAGCTAGTTTTACGCGTTGGTTCTCGCCGCCGGAAAGAGTGGAGGAGGCTTGTCCTAACTTTATATATCCCAATCCCACTTCTTGTAATGGAATTAGTTTCTTCACTATCTTTTTTTGATTGTATTCGGCAAAGAATTCAATGGCTTGATTCACTGTCATTTCCAGAATGTCATAGATGCTCTTGTCTTGGAATTTTATTTCCAGCGTGTCGCTCTTGAAACGTTTTCCATGACAAGACTCACATTCTAGTACCAAATCTGCCATAAATTGCATTTCAACGGTTACCGTACCGTCACCTTTGCATTCCTCACAGCGCCCGCCTTCGGTATTGAATGAGAAATATCCGGCAGTATATCCCATTTGCTTGGCAAGAGGCTGTTCGGCAAAGAGTTTTCGTATTTCGTCGTATGCTTTTACATAGGTTACCGGATTGCTGCGTGATGATTTTCCGATAGGATTCTGGTCTACAAATTCAATATCTTTCACCAGCTGTACATCTCCTTCCAAAGAGATGAACTCACCCGGCCGTTCGCTAGCTTCACTATATTCGCGTTTCAATGCCTTGTAAAAGACATCACGTACCAACGTACTCTTCCCCGAACCGCTGACTCCCGTAACTACCGTCATTACATTCAGTGGAAATTTTACGTCAATGCCTTTAAGGTTGTTTTCACGCGCACCTTTTATTTCTATATAATTGTTCCACGGACGATGGCATCGGGGAATCTCTATGTTTTCTTCTCCCAACAAATAGCGCACCGTATAACTGTTACTGTTTCTTTGAAGATCGTTCATGTTGCCTTGATATACTATTTGTCCTCCTAAACGTCCTGCTTGAGGACCGATATCAATGATATAATCGGCAGCACGGATTATTTCTTCATCATGTTCTACCACTACTACGGTGTTTCCCAGCTCCTGTAACTGACGAAGTACTTTTATCAGCCGGTCGGTGTCACGGCTGTGTAATCCGATACTGGGCTCGTCCAGGATATAGAGTGAGCCTACCAAGCTGCTGCCTAATGAGGTGGCCAGATTGATGCGCTGGCTTTCACCGCCGGAGAGCGAGTTGCTGAGACGGTTCAGTGTAAGATATCCCAAACCCACATCCATGAGGAAGTTGATGCGGTTGGTAATTTCCGTTAAGATCCGTTTGGCGATGGCTGTGTTATGTGCATCTAGTTCTAGAGTGCGGAAGAATTCTTTTAAGTCGTGAATAGGTAAGTCAACCAGTTGAGAGATGGATTTTCCACCTACTTTTACATAACCGGCTTCTTTTTTCAAGCGTGTTCCGTGGCAGACAGGACAAATAGTTTTTCCCCTGTATCGTGCCAGCATCACACGATATTGTATTTTATATTGGTTTTCTTCCAGCATTTTGAAGAAAGAATCTATACAGGCCTTATTTCTAGGTCCATGCCATAAATAATCTTTTTGTTCCTGTGTCAGTTCATAATAAGGGGCGAAGATGGGGAAATCGTGGGCGGGAGCTTCATGAATGAATTCCTGTAGCCATTCCCCCATCTTTTCACCACGCCAGCAAAGGACAGCTCCGTCATATACACTCAGAGCACGGTTTGGAATCACCAGATGTTCATCTATACCTATCACTTTACCGAAGCCTTCGCATTCGGGACAAGCGCCGAGAGGGGAATTGAATGAAAACATTTGGTCATTCGGTTCTTCGAATTTAATTCCGTCGGTCTCGAATTTAGTGCTGAAAGAGAACAGCTGCGTACTTCCGTCAGCAGAGTAGAAGCGGAGGAGACAATTCCCGTCTCCCTCGTACATGGCCGTTTCGGCAGAATCGGTGAGGCGGCTGATACTGTCTTTGCTATCATCGGCTGTCATGCGATCTACCAGCAGATAGATGTTTTGTTTTTTATCTTCGGCAGCTGTTTGTTGCAGAAAATCTTCTATACGGACTATTTCACGGTTCACCTCTATACGGGTAAATCCTTGTTTCAAGTCCATTTCCAGTTGCTGGAGCAGTGTACGGCCTTCACGGGGCATCATAGGAGTGAGAACCGTGTATTTCGTTCCTTTAGGAAAGGAAAGCATACAGTTTACAATATCTTCAATGCTATGTTTTTTCACCAGTTGCCCGCTAATGGGGGAATAAGTCTTCCCCACGCGTGCATAGAGCAGTCGCAGATACTCATATATTTCGGTGGAAGTACCCACGGTGGAACGAGGATTGCGGCTGTTCACTTTTTGCTCTATGGCGATAGCGGGTGGTATACCTTTGATGAAATCACACTCAGGCTTGCTCATGCGGCCCAGAAATTGGCGGGCGTATGATGACAGGCTTTCTACATAGCGTCGCTGACCTTCAGCGTATAATGTATCAAAAGCCAAGGATGATTTTCCGGAACCGGATAGTCCCGTGATGACGACCAGCTTGTTGCGTGGAATGTTTACATCGATGTTTTTGAGGTTGTTTACCTTTGCTCCTTTTATGGATATATAGTTACTTTCTGACATTCTTTATTGAATTTGGTTTAATATGCAAAGATAATTATAAGTTTTCTTATCTTTGCAAGCGTATTAAACAAGAATAACAAAATGAGAGCAAAAACTATTCTTCTTTTATTGATAGCACTACTTTTTACTTCTGTCGTCAGTGCTCAGACACGTTATCCTAAACGTGAGTTCCGCGGTGCATGGATTCAGTGTGTGAATGGACAGTTCCAGGGAATGCCGACAGAGAAGATACAGCGGCTGTTAATAAATCAACTAAACAGTCTGCAGGACGCAGGCATTAATGCGATAATTTTTCAGGTACGTGCAGAAGCCGATGCCTTGTATAAATCTTCTTATGAGCCGTGGAGCCGCTTTCTTACAGGAGTGCAGGGCAGAGTGCCTTCACCTTACTGGGACCCGATGCAGTTCATGATTGATGAATGCCATAAGCGTGGAATGGAGTTCCATGCCTGGATTAACCCTTACCGTGCCAAGACAAAGGGAACTACTGCCTTATCACCCATTCATCCGTATAATAAGAATCCGGAACGTTTCGTGAATTATGCTGGTCAACTTTATTTTGATCCGGCTTTGCCCGAAAACCGTAAATACATTTGCAAGATTGTGCGCGATATTGTTACCCGTTATGATGTGGATGCCATTCATATGGATGATTATTTCTATCCTTATCCCAACCCGGGCGAAGATTTTCCTGATCATGTCAGTTTTGCGCAATATGGTCGCGGATACAGTAATAAAGCCGATTGGCGCCGTGACAACGTGAATGTGCTGATAAAGGAAATTCACGAAACTGTGCGCGAGTGTAAGCCGTGGGTGAAGTTCGGTGTTTCTCCTTTTGGTATCTACCGCAACAAGAAAAATGATCCGAATGGAAGTGATACACGCGGTCTTCAGAATTATGATGATTTGTATGCAGATGTGCTGATGTGGATTAATAATGGTTGGGTAGATTATAATATCCCTCAGATTTATTGGGAAATAGGTCATCCTGCTGCCGATTATGACAACTTGATACATTGGTGGGCAAAACATGCCGCTTCGCGTCCGTTATTTATCGGTCAGGATGTGATGCGTACGGTGAACAAGGCGGATGCCCGTAATCCGTTACAAAACCAGATGCCTGCCAAAATGAAGTTGCAACGGTCGCTTCCTACCGTGCAGGGAAGTTGTCAATGGTATGCTGCTGCAGTGGTGGATAATGCCGGCAATTACCGCACTATGCTGGAGAAGGAGTATCATCGTTATCCGGCTTTGATTCCTGAATCTCCTTTTATGGACGATAAGGCTCCAGGTAAAGTAAAGAAGGTGAAGATGGTATGGACGTATGAAGGTCCGGTACTCTTCTGGACAGCTCCGAAGGCAAAGGACGAGATGGACAAAGCTGTACAGTATGTGGTTTATCGCTTTGATAAAAAAGAAAAAATCAATTTGGATGATGCTTCCCATATTGTAGCCATTACCCGTGACCATTTTTATCCATTACCTTATAACGATGGAAAAACGAAGTACCAGTATGTAGTGACAGCGTTGGATCGTTTGCACAATGAGTCGAAGGGTACTAAAAAGAAAGTAAAACTGTAAGAAGCGGGAGTGTTTCTTTAATTTTAGATTTTATTTTTACTGCCACTGCCTGGGTATTATATTCACGTCCTATCGATGAATAAAGAATTCCGGGGCAGTGGCAGTTGATTTGTATGCCGCCTGTTTTCCGGGTGCTATATTGTTTATGTTGAAATCAGGAAAAGGTTATAACATCTGTAATCCATCTATTGCGGCTTTATCTAATCAGTGATGACAAAGAGTTGATGATTATTTCCGGAGCCGATCATACGGATTTTTTTGATGATTTCCCATAATCGTCCTATTCTCAGTAAAGCAGGAACCCTGCCACTCCGCAAAGTATAATCATTAATATAGGATTGATTTTGTATTTCCGTGTACCTATAAAGGTTACTAGAAAAATAATTATACTGATGATGAATTGATACAAATCTATTTGATAACTGCCGAAGTTTTCAGCATTCATCAAGACGAGTGCAGCTGCTGCCAGCAGACCTACTACTGCCGGACGCAACCCTTTGAATACGGCTTCTACAACCGGATGCTTTTGGTATTTCAAGAAGAACCGGCTGATGATTACCATTAATATGAACGATGGAAAAACTACAGCAAAAGTAGCTATGCAAGAACCGAATATAGCCCAGCTTTCATTGTAGCCTGCATTCAATACCGCAGTATATCCCACATAAGTAGCAGAGTTGATGCCAATGGGACCCGGTGTCATTTGGCTGATAGCGATGATATCTGTAAATTCGCTGGCACTGATCCAATTATATCTTGTTACTACTTCTCCTTGTATCATGGACAACATGGCATAGCCTCCTCCGAAACCGAAGAGCCCTATTTTACAGAATGTGTAGAATAAATATAGAAAAATCATTTGGATGAATATTTATGTTTGTACTTGCCATATATAAAACCTCCCACGCCCGCTATTATGATAATGTAGACTGGAGACACGTCCAATACCCAGATAAGCAATGCGGATACTATTGGTATCCAGACAGTGTAACGGTTTATCTTGGCGGATTTTGCCATGGAGAAAGTGGGAGCTGCAATAAGGGCTACTACCGCCGGGCGAATTCCCTTGAATATATTCTCTACAATTGGGTATTGTTTGAACTGTTGAAAGAACAAGGCAATTGCCAATATGATAAAGAAAGAGGGGAGTATTGTGCCTAAAGCCATTGCCAATGCTCCACGGAATTTACGCAATTTATATCCGATAAATATGGCAATATTTACAGCAAATATTCCGGGTACAGACTGAGTGAGGGCTAATAAATCAATAAAATCCTCTTTGTCAATCCATTTTCGTTTGTCCACTATTTCATCTTGAATTAGGGGAACCATAGCATATCCTCCGCCAATAGTAAATAGTCCTATTTTTAGGAAGATAAGAAATGATTGTAAATAGAAATTCATTTTTTTAATTTTGTTTCATATAAGTGCTTGGTGGAACTCCGTAGTATTTCTTAAATGTATCCGTAAAATATTTGGGATCACTGAATCCCATCATATCCGAAACTTCGGATACGGTATAACGTTTGCTTTTCAATAAAATGCTAGCTTCGTTCATACGTACTTTACGTATAAAGTCACTGGGCGAATCATTGGTTAAGGCCTTTATTTTATTGTATAAACTACTCCGGCTCATATTCATTGCATCACATAGGTTTTCTACGTTCATTTCTTTGTTTATACTACTTTTTATGATGTCGGTAGCTTTTAAAAGAAATTCCTGTTCCAAACTGACCGTCGGATCATCTGATACCTCGTCTGCATTGAATTTGAATTGTGAGAAACGCTTTTTCATGATTTCCCTGTTCGCCAGAACGTTGGTTATGTTTGCTTTCAGTACTTCCATGTCAAATGGTTTGACTATGTATTTATCGGCTTTGGTCTGTAAGCCTTTGATAATACTTTCTTTATCGTTCAATGCGGTCAGCAATATGATAGGTATATGACTGGTTTCAATATTACTTTTCAATATATTGCACATTTTGTTTCCATTCATGATAGGCATCATTACATCCGACAGTATCAGATCAGGTTGTCGCTCTTTGATAAAATCCAGTGCTTCTTGCCCGTTTCCTACATCAGACACATGATAATCTTCCGATAGTGTATGCAATAGGAAAGTACGCAATTCCATATTATCTTCCACTATCAGAATGGAAGCGGCATGTGTTTTGACCGGCTTGTTTTTGATCTCTTTCACCAGTTCTTCCGGATTGCCTTCGATGACAGGCAGCGGGTCAATTACATCAGCTTTTTTGAATATACGGTAGTTGTATTTCCGACTTTTGATAGGGAATGCCAGTTTGAAGGTAGTTCCTACATTCTCTATACTGCTCATTGATATTTTGCCGGCATGGCTTTTTATCAGTTTGTAGGTAAGCAGCATGCCGATGCCGCTTCCTGTGATTTGCAGATTGATGGCATTATTCCCTCTGAATAGGCTTTTGAACATTTTCTTTTGTTCATTGGCGGGGATCCCGATTCCTGTATCTGTAATAGTGATGAACCAATGACTTTTATTTTTCTGAGTTTGCACAGTGACATTGCCCCCCTGACAGGTATATTTCAAGGCATTTGTCATCAGGTTACGGATAATGGAATCCATCTTGTTTCTGTCCAGCCATACTTCCTGGCTTTCGAAATTAGTTTCAAATATGATATTTATCTGTCTTTTGCGGGCATATAAATTGAACTGTTCCAAATAGTTTTTGATATAGTTGTTCAATTCGTATCGGGATACATATACAGTGGAGGTATACAGTTCCTCTTTTTCAAAATTAATCAGATTACTGGCTAACTCAGACAGATTGTCTGTATTTTGTATAGCTAGGTTGATATTGATTCTTCCCTGTTCGGACAGGTTTTCGTTTTTAAGAATCTCTCCCAAAGGAGCTTTTATCAAAGTCAGCGGTGCACGTATATCATGCGCCGTGTTGATAAAGAACCGGATTTTTTCTTTTGAATTGTTTCTGTCTTTCCTAAGCCACAAATAACGTAAGACAATTACTCCGACCAGTATAAAAATGATCAGATAAAGAATGCCTGCCCAAAAAGTAGCCCACCAAGGTGGGGTTACGGTTATGAAAAGTGAACGTTCTTCTAACAAATGGTGATCATCCATCAGGATGGCTCTCACTCTTAATTTATACTTACCGGGACCGATATTAGTGTAACGTATGCGGTTATCGTTCGTGAGTGAAGTCCATTCATCATAAAACCCTTCCAGTTTCCAGGAATAGACGATGTTGGAGGAATTATCATAATTGATGGAAGACACATCCAATGAAAAAATATTCTGGTCGTAATTCAGTATGATATGCCGGGTATCATCAATTTCTTCTTTTAAAGGGGAACCTTTTTCACCGGGCATTACTTTCTGATAGAGCAGTCGGAAATTATCAAATACCATTTTGGATTTGAATTGATGAGGCAGCGTGACGGTATCTGCCAGTTCAATGGCTCCGTCTCCACATCCGAAAATAAATTTTTTATCGCGTGTATGTACTCCGGCAGCTTGGTTAAAGCTGGTAGACATCAACCCTTGTTCTTTTGTCCAGTTAGAGAATATTTTTTCTTTTGTTTTGAAACGGGTCAACCCTTTTTCTGTACTAATGATCAAATCGTCTTCCAGAGCAGACAGTATGCAATGAATATTATTAGATATCAGAGCTGAATTATTGACATGGTAATTAGTTACTTTTTCTGTATAATTGTTGTAAATCCATATACCGGAACCATGTGTACCAATGAAAGTGATGTTCTTTTTACTTTGATAAATAGTATTTATGCAGCCTAGTTCGGAGTCTAGATTCACCGCTTTGAGCTCTTGATTGACCTTATTGAACTGATACAATCCATTGATAGTTCCTATCCATAAATTGTGGGCGTCCTTATTGGTGATATAGGTGATAGGGAAATCCATTTTATAACAATGCATTTCCTTTGTATCCATATCATAACTTTTTAAATTGTAATATCCTCCGGCCCAAATCAGATTATCCCAATCCTTATAAATACAACGAATATATTTATCCGGTTTTATGGTGTCATCATTTAATGTCTGGGGAATAAAATATTGTGTGGTCATGTTTTTCTTATCTATTTTGTACATTCCCGACATATATCCTCCTACTAAAATAATTCCTGGCCGGGATTCACATATAGAGATAAATACATGATTTTGATTAGGTGTGTCATGCTGATAAGTTGATAATAAATTCGTCCATTGTTTGGTGGAAGGACGGTAGCAACATACGCCATTATTGGTCGCATACCAAATATCTCCTTCAGAATCTTCCAATATATAGTTCACTTGGTTATCTATCAGTGAGTTGGGATTGTCGTAAGAGTGCTGTATCCATTTATATCCGGGATATTTCTCGGAATACACAGTAATTCCTATAGGATAGACTGCCATCCATAATTTTTGATCATCATCAATATAGATATCATTAATGATATTACCGTTCATTTTATTGGAATGGTTGTGGTCGGCATTTAGAAAATTTGTCAATTCGTAAGTGCCCAAGTTTAATTTATATACGCCTGCTCCATTAGTTGCTATTAGCACCTCGTTTTCATTTTCTTTACTTGCTATGATAGAGTTGACATTAATGTCTTGTAGTCCGTTGTGTACATCAATCAGTTGGCGGCTATGGATATTGTATAGATAAATACCATCCAGCAAGGTACCTATTACTAGCATTTGGGTTTCCGGATGAAAATAGATGTAGTTCACTATATGAAAATTATCCAGTTCCGGATGCTTGATTGTTTCTAATCGGCCATGATTCAGTTTTGCACAGTAAATCTTGTGGCTGGATGCCAGAAAATATTGGTTGTTCGTAGATTTTGCAATATATGTGATTTCTTCCTTGATAGGACTTTCCAGTTGAATAAGTTCATGGGTATCTATGTCGAAAAGATATTGTTTGTTTTTAGTGCAAAGCAATATATTGTTGTCTTTGGAGTCAAGAAATGAAGCGGTGAGCGGCAGTCCGCTGTTGCTTTTGTCCTTACTGGCAAAATCGCAAACTAGTTCAAATTTATCTTGTAAGGAATTGTACCTGAATAGATGACCGGTTTTTCCTATCTCCCAAACCACTCCTGCCGTATCTGTTTGCAAAGTGTTCAAGTTAGGAAAAAAGTTCAATAGTTTTCCGTTGGCTGTTAAGCTATAGTGTGTGTATTGTTTTCCGTTGTACCTGTCTATTCCTTCGTGAGTGAGAAACCACATATAGCCCTTTTTATCTTTTCGTATAGATAAAACTCTACGGCTGCTCAAACCATTCTGAGTATCCAGATACTGGTATAGTTGAGCAACGGCAGGTGTTACCAAAATAACAAAAAGGCATATAAGTAAAAGAATTCTTCTCATATTATTAGGAGGCAAAATCCTTACAAAGTTCGTAATTTCCCTTAACATATCAAAATCTGTTATATACAAAAAAAGCGGTAATCAGTATGACTCACCGCTTTTTTAGTAAATATAACAAATCGTTTTTATTTTTTGTTCATCTCAATCCATTTTCTAGCATTGACAAATGCTTCCATCCATGGAGTAATCTGATCGTTCTTTATTCTATCAGCCGGATAATAAGCATTTTGCCATGGGAAACAAGAGCGTTCCAGATGAGGCATCATGGCCAAATGGCGACCGTCAGGGCTGGCCAGACCGGCTACGCTGTAATCTGAACCGTTCGGATTGCCGGGATACTCATCGTATGAGTATTTCAATACAACATTGTATTTATCTTCATGATATGGCAATGAGAATTTACCTTCTCCATGGGCTACCCAGATGCCAAGCTTGCTTCCGCTTAACGAACCGAACATGACGCTTCTATTCATAGGAACAGTAACACCTACAAACTTGGATTCGAATTTATGTGAATCATTGTGCAGCATTTTCGCTTTCTTGGTGAAGTCTGGGTTAATCAGGTTTAATTCTATCATCAGCTGGCATCCGTTACATACGCCCAATGACAATGTATCTTTGCGTGCATAGAAGTTATCCAATGCAGCTTTGGCTTTGGGATTGAACAAGAAAGCTCCGGCCCATCCTTTGGCAGAGCCTAAAACGTCCGAATTAGAGAACCCACCGCAGAATACGATGAAATTGATGTCCTCTAATGTCTCACGTCCGCTGACCAGATCGGTCATTGTTACATCCTTCACATCAAATCCTGCCAAATAGAGCATGTAGGCCATTTCGCGTTCGCCATTGGTTCCTTTTTCACGGATAATAGCCGCTTTGATACCTGTCGGAGTACGACGGTCGGGGTTAAGGCCGAATTGTGAAAGTTTGCCGGTGAATGATTTGTCGAATACAAATTCCAAAGGTTGTTTCTTGTAGTTCTCGAAACGTTTTTTGGCGCAGCCGTTCATGCTCTGCTTGCGGTCTAGCAAGTAAGAGGTAGAATACCATACATCGCGCAGATAGTCTATGCCGAACTGGTAAGTCGCATCTCCCTTTTCTACCAGGATATGTCGTTCTTCAGTCGGTTTACCTAATTTTACGTAGCCTATGCCTGCGTCTTCCAAGATTTTTTTCACTTCTTCTTTGTGCTTATCTTTTACCTGGATAACAATACCCGGATTTTCGGCGAACAATATCTTGATAATGTCATCTTCCTTAATCTTGTTCAGGCTGATTTCCATACCACCTTCCATATTCGAGAAGCACATTTCAAGCAGTGTAGTAATAAGACCACCGGCAGAAATATCGTGACCGGCCATAATCAGACCTTTATTTACTAATTCTTGTACAGCCAGGAATGCGTCGCGGAAATATTCAGGATTTTGTACAGTCGGTACATCGTCACCTACTTTGTTCAGTGATTGTGCAAAAGCAGAACCTCCCAGACGTAACTTGTCAAAACTGAAATCAATATGGTAGATAGTGCTCTTTTCATCATTTACCAATACAGGAGAAACCACTTTCTTCACATCCGAAACTTCACCGCCGGCAGAAACGATGACAGTTCCCGGACTGATGATCTTTTCACCGTTAGGATATTTCTGAGTCATAGACAAAGAATCTTTTCCGGTCGGTACATTGATTTGCAATGAGCAGCAGAAATCGGAAAGGGCTTTTACGGCAGTGTACAGGCGGGCGTCTTCACCTTCCTGTGCGCGGCATGGCCACATCCAGTTGGCAGACAAGGAAATGCTGTCCAATCCTTCCGCCATCGGAGCCCATACGATATTAGTCAGTGCTTCGGCTACCGACAAAACAGAGCCTGCGGCCGGATTGGCTAAGGCGGCTTGGGGAGCATGGCCTAGAGAAGTTGCTATACCTTTTTCGCCACGATAGTCGAGAGCTACTACACCACAATCGCTCAGAGGCAACTGAATTTCACCTTGACATTGTTGGCGAGCGATTTTACCGGTTACGGAACGGTCTACTTTATTGGTTAACCAATCTTTGCAAGCAACAGCTTCCAGCTGAAGTACGCGGCGGATATATTCATTTAATTTGGAAGTTTCGTATGAAACATTTTCATAATGGCGCTCTACGGTCTTGTCAACCATGTAGGTTTTCGGAGAAGAACCGAACATCTGATCTACTGCCAGATCGAACGGACGTACCCCATCGGCCTGTTCAAAGGCAAAGCGGGCGTCTCCGGTTGTTTCACCTACGGTATACATCGGCGCACGTTCGCGATCAGCAATTTTTTGTACATGTTCAATAGCCGACTCGTCAATCAGCAATCCCATACGTTCCTGAGATTCGTTGGCGATAATTTCTTTGGCAGACAAAGTCTGGTCACCGATAGGTAGTTTGTCCATATGAATTAATCCACCGTTTTCTTCTACCAGTTCGGATAAACAATTCACGTGGCCGGCCGAACCGTGGTCGTGAATGGAAACAATCGGGTTGTTATCTTCTTCACACAATGCACGGACTACATTATAGGCACGTTTTTGCATTTCCGCATTGGCACGTTGAACGGCGTTTAGTTCGATTCCCGATGAGTACCGGCCTGTCTCAACAGAAGAGACCGAACCTCCACCCAAGCCGATGCGATAGTTATCACCACCCATTACAACGACTTTATTTCCTTTTTCGGGATGTCCTTTCAGACAGTCGCGCTGAGTACCGTAACCTACTCCTCCTGCCAGCATAATCACTTTGTCGTATGCATACTTTTCGCCGTTTTCCTGGTGCTCGAATGTCAGTACAGAACCACAAATCAGCGGTTGACCGAATTTGTTACCGAAATCGGAAGCACCGTTGGAAGCCTTGATTAAGATCTGTTCCGGAGTCTGGTATAACCATTGGCGGACAGGAAGGATGTCTTCCCATTCGCGTCCCTCATCAGTACGGGGATAAGAGGTCATATAAACGGCAGTACCAGCAATGGGCCATGAGCCCTTGCCACCGCCCATACGGTCACGGATCTCACCACCGGTACCGGTAGATGCACCGTTGAATGGTTCTACGGTTGTCGGGAAGTTATGTGTTTCGGCTTTCAGTGAGATAACAGTCTTGATATCTTTGATAATGAAATAATCGGAAGTGGAATGATCGGCCGGAGAGAATTGCTCTACTATCGGTCCTTCGGCAAATGCTACATTATCTTTATAAGCGGAAATAATCTTGTTGGGATTTTCAGCAGTCGTTTTCTTGATCATCTGGAACAAGGAAGACTCCATTTCCTGACCATCAATAATGAATGTTCCGCCGAATATCTTATGGCGGCAATGCTCGGAATTGATCTGTGCGAAGCCGAATACTTCGGAATCGGTTAATTTACGTCCCAAATCTTTTTCAACCTTCAGCAAATAGTCCATTTCCTCACGGGAAAGTGCCAGACCTTCTTTTTCATTGTATTCTTCGAGGTTCTCGATGTGAACAATCGGCTGGGGTTTGATGTTGACTGTGAAAATCTCCTGGTTCAATCCCTTATACATACGTTGCAGCATAGGATCGTACTCGGCGTTTTCGTCTTTTACAGGGAAATATTCCTCAATGCGTAAGACACCTGTAAGACCCATGTTCTGAGTGATTTCTACAGCATTTGTACTCCAGGGAGTAATCATTTCCCGACGCGGTCCGATGAAGCAACCTTTCAGGTTCTCTTCGTTCTCTACAGTGGCTTCACCATAAAGCCAGCTTAATTTCTGAATATCCTCAGAAGCCAGTTCCTGGCTGACTTCTGTTGCTATTACACTTTTAGTGGGTGTTCTGAAAAATAGAATCATAGCACTTTTATAGTTGTTTTGTTAATTGAAAACTAGTTCTAATATCAAGGGTCTATTAATAAGGTGCAAAGTTATATAAAAGAGACGGGGTATGAAAGAATTTTGAGCGTAAATATAGGTACTTTCGTAAAAAAGTAGCATCTTTGCAGCATGAATTGGATAGAACAAGTAACCATACTCGATTTATTGGTGAAAGGGCTTATCGTCGGTGTAGTGGTTTCTGCGCCGTTAGGTCCTGTTGGGGTACTTTGTATACAGCGCACACTGAACAAGGGACGATGGTATGGATTTGTTACCGGTCTGGGAGCTGCCCTTAGTGATATAGGCTATGCCTTGATTACAGGTTATGGCATGAGTTTTATGGATGATTTCTTGGCAAAGAACCAAGTTTTGTTACAAATTATCGGCAGTATCATGCTGTTCTTTTTCGGTATTTATACTTTCCGTAGTAATCCTGTCCAGTCTATCCGTCCTGTATCTTCTACCCCGGGCAGTTATCTTCATAATTTTGTTACTGCTTTTTTTGTGACTCTCTCCAACCCCCTCATTATATTCCTGTTTATAGGTTTGTTTGCCCGTTTTTCTTTTGTGATGCCGGGCAGTCCCATAGGCTTTCAACTGGTGGGGTATTTGGCTATTGTATTGGGGGCTCTTCTCTGGTGGTTCGGAATTACGTATTTTGTCAATAAAGTACGCACCCGTTTTAATTTACGCGGCATTTGGATTTTGAACCGTGTGATTGGTATTGTAGTGATGCTGATTTCAGTCGCAGGTTTCATTTATACTATTTTAGGAAAAACGATGTACTGACAAAGAAACATATCTTGTGTATCATACGTTGGTTTTTTAATTTTTTAATTATCAATTTTAATTTAAAAAGTATGTTCGTTTCCAAGCAGTTAAAAGAAAAGAATATAGCCGAGTATCTTATATATATGTGGCAGATAGAGGATTTAATCCGTGCCAACGGCTGTGATATGGAAAAGATAAAAAGCACCATCATAGCTCCTTATCCGTTAACGGAAGAGCAGAAAGCGGAACTCACCCAGTGGTATATGGATTTGATTGAGATGATGCGTCATGAAGGGATTATGGAAAAAGGCCATTTGCAGATTAATAAAAACATTATAACTTGGCTTACCGACCTTCATTTGCAGTTATTGCGTTCCCCTAAGTTTCCTTATTATAATTCTGCTTATTATAAAGTATTGCCTTATATTGTAGAGTTACGCGCTAAAGGTGCGGATAAAGAGGAGCCTGAACTGGAAACTTGTTTTGAGGCGCTTTATGGTATCTTATTGTTGAAATTGCAAAAGAAAGAAATCAGTGAGGAAACAAGAAAGGCACAAGAAGCAATCTCGACATTGCTGGCTATGTTGTCAAACTACTATATAGAGGATAAAAAAGGAGAATTGGAATTCTAATAAATGAAATAGAAATGAAGAATATATTGGTGACTGGTGCCAACGGTCAATTAGGGAATGAAATGCGTGTGTTATCGGCTGAATACAAGGAATATACTTGTTTTTTTACGGATGTAGCCGAATTGGACATTTGTGATGAGCAGGCGGTGATGACTTTCGTAAAAGAGAATAATATTCATGTCATAGTGAACTGTGCGGCCTATACGGCGGTAGATAAGGCAGAGGATGATATAGAGTTATGCACCAAGCTGAATAAGAACGCAGTGAGCTATCTGGCGAAGGCGGCTGAAGCCAACTGGGGTGAGTTTATTCAGATATCAACGGATTATGTGTTCGATGGCACGAAACATCTTCCTTATAATGAGGGGGATGTTCCTTGTCCCAATTCTGTTTACGGCAAGACCAAGCTGGCCGGTGAAACGAATGCATTGGAGTATTGCAAAAAAACAATGATTATCCGTACCGCATGGCTTTATTCCACTTTTGGGAATAATTTTGTAAAAACGATGCTCCGTCTGGGAAAGGAAAAGGAAACTTTGGGTGTGGTCTTTGATCAGATTGGTACACCGACATATGCCCGTGATCTGGCACGTGCTATCTTTACAGCCATTTATAAGGGAGTGGTTCCGGGAGTTTATCATTTCAGTGATGAAGGAGTATGTTCCTGGTATGATTTTACCAAGGCTATCCATCGTATTGCCGGTATCACGACCTGTAAGGTCAGTCCCCTGCATACAAATGAATATCCGGCAAAGGCTCCCCGTCCCCATTATTCCGTATTGGACAAGACCAAGATTAAAACTACTTATAACATTGAGATTCCTCATTGGGAAGAGAGTCTGGAAGCATGTATCAAAGAATTAAATGCATAATAAAATATGAATAGTGAAATAGAAAGAAGACGGACGTTTGCGATTATAGCGCATCCGGATGCCGGTAAGACCTCTCTAACTGAAAAATTGTTACTTTTTGGCGGACAGATACAGGTGGCCGGAGCCGTAAAGAGTAATAAGATAAAGAAGACCGCCACATCCGACTGGATGGACATTGAAAAGCAGCGTGGTATTTCTGTGACCACTTCTGTGATGGAGTTTGATTACAATGATTATAAAATCAATATTCTGGATACTCCGGGCCATCAGGACTTTGCCGAGGATACTTATCGTACTTTGACAGCCGTAGATAGTGTCATTATTGTGGTGGATGGTGCGAAAGGTGTGGAAACGCAGACACGTAAGCTGATGGAAGTATGCCGTATGCGTAATACTCCGGTAATCATATTTGTCAACAAAATGGACCGTGAGGCGAAAGATCCGTTTGATTTGTTGGATGAACTGGAGGAGGAACTCATTATCAATGTACGTCCTCTGACGTGGCCTATTGAAAGCGGTCCCCGTTTCAAAGGTGTGTATAACCTTTATGAACATAAACTGAATCTTTTCCAACCTTCCAAACAGGTGGTAACAGAAAAAGTGGAGGTTGATATCAATACGGAAGAACTAGACAACCAGATCGGTGCTCCTTTGGCTGAAAAATTGCGCGGAGAACTGGAACTGGTTGACGGTGTTTATCCTGAATTCAATGTGGAGGAGTACCTGAAAGGCGAGATGGCTCCTGTATTTTTCGGGTCGGCATTGAATAACTTCGGTGTACAGGAACTGCTGGATACATTTGTGGAAATTGCTCCGAGCCCCCGTCCTACCAAGACAGAAGAACGTGAGGTGGAACCCGATGAACCGAAATTTACCGGATTTGTCTTTAAGATCACAGCTAATATCGATCCTAATCATCGTTCATGTATTGCATTTTGTAAAATTTGTTCGGGCAAATTTTCCCGTAATACTCCTTATTATCATGTACGTCATGACAAGACGATGCGTTTTTCTTCTCCCACTCAGTTTATGGCACAGCGTAAAACAACAGTAGACGAGGCTTGGGCGGGAGATATCATCGGTTTGCCGGATAACGGAACGTTCAAGATCGGTGATACGCTGACTGAAGGTGAGAAACTTCATTTCCGTGGAATTCCCAGTTTTTCGCCCGAGATGTTTAAATACATTGAGAATGCTGACCCTATGAAACAGAAACAATTGGCTAAAGGTATTGACCAGTTGATGGATGAGGGTGTGGCACAGTTATTTATCAATCAGTTTAATGGACGTAAGATTATCGGTACGGTAGGGCAGTTGCAGTTTGAAGTGATCCAGTATCGTCTGGAAAATGAATATAATGCAAAATGCCGATGGGAGCCTATCAGCCTATACAAGGCATGTTGGGTGGAAAGTGATGACCCGGAAGAACTGGAAGCTTTCAAAAAACGTAAATATCAGTATATGGCCAAGGATCGTGAAGGAAGGGATGTATTCTTGGCTGATAGCAATTATGTACTTCAAATGGCACAAATGGACTTCAAGCATATTAAGTTCCATTTTACCAGTGAGTTTTAATTTGTTGTTGGAGGTGGTCAAAAATCCCTAAGGGATGGACACACCTCCTTCTTGTTTTCACGAAATATTCTTTTTTACTTTATTCCTCTGGCTTTATAAATTCGTTCTTTAGCGTTATTAATTTGTTGGAACTTCTCTTCTGCTGCTTTTTTCACATCTTCACCCAATGTAGCAACACGGTCAGGGTGATGTTTTAATGCCAGACGGCGATAGGCTGTACGTACTTCCTCATTGGTGGCGGACGGGTCAATTTCAAGTACTTTGTAAGCTTCTTCCAATGAGTTTCCGCTTAAGTTCAGCATGGATTCCACTTCTTTGGGCGACAGTTCCATGCATTGTGCCACTTCTTTTAATGCTGCTATTTCCTCAGAGCATACGCTTCCGTCACTTTTGGCTATGTTTACCAGAAAGTCCAACAATTGCAGCCGTTGTTCGTAAGGCAGGTTCGCGGCAATCTGTGCACCACATTCATGGATGGTATTTTTAAATGCCATCGGGTTTTGACGCTCCATCTGTTTGCGCTGTTCAAAAAGATTCAGCAAAATCTGTTCTCCTTGGATGACTGCCTCTTCGCCGAAATTCATTCTTAAGAATTGGCGTACATATTCCATTTCGCTGTGCATGATGCGTCCGTCTGCACGGATGATGTAAGACGCCATAACCAACATGGAGAATAAAAAGCTATTCCGCTGGCCTTCGTCATAGTTTCCGGCTTCCGCCTGTCCTTTTTCGTATGTATTGCCAAAAAGTCCGTTGTTTCCATCCAGCAATGAGCCTAAGGCAAATCCGGCCAAAGCTCCCAGTGGTCCCATAGTCATGAATCCCAGAATACCACCAATCCATTTTCCTGCTCCCATTATTCTTTTAATTTTTTCGTTTTGGATGCAAAAATAAACAATCTTGGATGAAAAAAGTCTCTTTGCCGCATTTTTTACTATCTTTACCAGTCAAATTAAAAATACTATGTTTCAGAAACTTGTAGCAATAGAACCTGTCAGTCTGGTTCTGTCAGCAGAAAAAGCGTTATATTCTTTTGCAGATGAGGTTGTTATGTACTCTGATATTCCGGCGGGGGATAATGAGATTATTGCTCGGATCGGAGATGCGGATGCTGTATTGTTAAGTTATACATCACAAATAAACCGGTATATTTTAGAGAGATGTCCGAATGTCCGGTATATCGGTATGTGTTGTTCACTATACTCTCCCGAAAGTGCGAATGTGGATATCCGTTATGCTAATGAACGCGGTATTACGGTGACAGGTATTCGTGACTATGGTGATGAAGGGGTAATAGAATATGTAGTCAGCGAACTGGTGCGTTGTCTTCATGGATTCGGTCAGAAGCCGTGGGAAGGGATTCCCCGGGAGATTACCGGCTTGAAAGTGGGTATTGTAGGCTTAGGAAAATCTGGTGGTATGATAGCGGATGCAATGAAGTTTTTTGGTGCGGATATAGCTTATTATGCCCGTAGTGAAAAAAAGAAGCCGGTGCGAAAGGTTATCGTTTTATGCCTTTGAATGAACTTTTGACATGGAGTGAAGTGGTATGCTGTTGCTTGAATAAGAATACGGTTTTGTTGCATGAGGCAGAGTTCAAGGCACTTGGAAATAGGAAGATACTATTTAACACAGGATTGTCACCTGCGTGGGATGAATCTTCGTTTACCCGATGGTTGGAGGAAGATAATCTTTGTTTTTGTGATACATTAGGAGCATTGGGGAGTACGGCATTGCTTACCCATCCGCATGTGCATTGTATGCAAGTATCAACCGGCCGTACCCGCCAGGCGTTTGACCGCCTGAGCGAGAAGGTGCTGGCCAATTTGTCAGAATACAATGGGTGAAGTGATATTGAGCAGGGTGTTCACTACAGACCATCCTGCAATCTCTGATGTGGCGCTGTACACTTCTACTACTGCGTGTACTTGTTCATTTTTGATTTCCACTTTTTGAGTATCACCTGTAAATCCAGGGGTGGACTGTATGGATACCTGCATATTGTCCGGTCCTACGGAAGCCAATGAGGCTGCGACAGATACATTTACTTTGGTTGGAAAAACATTTATTGCCTCTGTTGCATTGCCGGAAAAGACAATGCGTTTTTCCTGTTGCAGCTCTTCCTTGTAAACCGATGTGCCTTTCAAAGCATCAGGTCCTTTTTCATTGAAAAAACGAGCTGTAGCATTTCCCATCAAAGAGGTGGTTCTTAATACATCAAATCCTCCGGTGGCCCCGGATACCAAGTAAACCCGTGTATCGTTTGCCTTGGCCGTTTCTTTGACTTTCTCATAAAAAGAGGTGTCTGCCAAAGCTCCTATGGATAGGGTGATAATGGAAGTTCCGTTTTCCAAGGTGGGTAAGGCCAGTTCTTTCATTGCGGCAGGCGAGGCTGATTCCACCAGATAATCAGGTTTTAACTCCAACAGTTCTTTTAAAGTGTGACAGGCTGCACACATTTTTCCGTGTTGCCTCATTTTATTCGCAATGTGTTCGGCCTTTGATGCCGTACGCGAATATACGCCTACTAATTCATAGTCGGGCAACATTCCTTTGACAACTGCGTTTGTTATAATTTCAGCAAGTCGTCCACATCCTACTATAACCAATCTATTCATAGAACAAAGATAGTGATTTTCATCATATAAACCTATTTTGTGGAAAATGGAATTTATTGTGATGTATTTCTTGTTCTATGGGTATGTCTGTCCGAGCTGTTTTGAAATGTTTGCACTTAGTAAATGGCAAAGTATCTGAACTTCGATGAAATGGGAAGAAATGAAAATCTACTCGTGAAAAAGAGATGTCTATGACGAATCTAAAATGAAGATTTAAGGTAAATCTAAGGTTGTTTCTTCTTGTTTTTATGAATAGTTTGTTTACTTTGTGCCAGATAAGTAAATATAGAAATCAAATGAAAAACAAACAACTATTATGCGTTTTATTCCCTTTGTTGGTGGCGTGTACCGGGCAACGCCACCAACAGCAGGTATCCAGTGAGTCAATCATAGAAGAAGCGGTGCGGAAGGGAGAAGTTCTGAAAGGGAAGATTGTTCCCATTGATACGGCTCTGTTCCGGTATGCCTATCGTATGCGTGTACAGGGTGACAAGGCGGTGATATTGGATTTGCACAATGCCGATTACTATTATCATGTATTTACTTATCCCGATTTTCAATATCAGTCTTCTTTTGGAAAGCGTGGGGAAGGTCCGGGTGAGTCCATTTATGCGGCGAATATCCGTTTTGCAGGGCAGGACACGGTGTGGGTGCTTGATGACGGCAAGGGCAGGATGTATCAATATAGCGGTATAGCCGGGGGGAAAACTCCCAAACAGGAAAAGGATATTTTGTTGGATAAGCGCTTGTTCCGTTCCCTTGATTTTGATTTGAAGGATGCCTCTACTGTTGTTATCCCCGATTATTCCGGTGAGAACCGTTTCAGTTGGGCTTCACTCTCTTCCGGCGAATTGCTTCGTAAATCCGAGCAGATACCTGTGTCCGATCCGGAACTGTTGAGAGAAAGTGCGCCTGCTGTGGCTCAAGGCTGGAACAGTTTTGTATCATTCAGTCCTGATAAGAAGATATTGGTTTCTGTCACTCAGTTTGGAGATAGGCTCGATATTTATAGCATGGCTTCACAAAAGCATATAGGAGAATTGGGTGGGGATGGTGAACCCCAATTTAAAGTGAGTCCTGAAGGGTATGGACTTCCGGCGGGGAGAATCTGTTATTATGATGTGCAGGTGACTGACCAATACATTTATACCATTTATGACGGTCGTAAATTTAAGGATATTATGAAGTTGGCCGATGCCTATCAGCAGGGTGGTAAAATATTACGTATATCCACCCACGAGGGCGATGTGGTGAAAACCTATGTATTGGATCGTCCTATTGCCGGTATTTATGTAGATGAGGCTGCCGGTATGTTATTCGGTTTGGATGTCAATGCTGACGAGCAGATAGTGAAATTTCCCCTTGAATTGGAATAGAGGAAGTTTTGAAAAGAAATCACCGTGTTATCCTATAATGGCGGATAATTTATTGTAGTGTATGGTTGGAAAAACATAAGTTCGTTTTCCGAAAAGAACCGGATCTTTTTTGAAAAGAACAGGGCCTTTTTTAAAAAGGTTCTAGTGTTTTATGAGCTGGACTGTCTGCTTATACCAATTTAGAATTCATGCGTTTTTTCTTTCAAATCCTTCATCCTTATGTAAGATGTTAGTTCTTAGCTGATTATAATGACGGATTTGTACCCGGAAAGCTTCAGCCAAAAAAAATCCTTCAGGGTGAAGGAATATGGATGATTTTCAAGTTTGCTTTCATAGAGTTTAAAAGTGAGAATTATCTGTCACACTGTCACAGTACTAATTATTTTGCTGAAAAACAGGTTGTTAAGATGTGACAGATAGCGTGACGGAGAGTGTGACAGATAAAAGTCTGTCACAGTGTTATTGTCCTGCACTGCATTGTCCTGTGGCCTATAATGAATCAGAATATAGTAACGAGAATCTCTTTGTTTCCCGTGTATTACAGTGTGTTCCACTGTTTGGTACAATTAATTTTATATGGTGGAACAAATAGTTTTATATGGTGGAATATTTAGTTTTACCTTGATGAAATAAATTATTCCACCTTAATGAAACAACTCGTTTCGCTGTGAGAAATGCTTTGTTCCTGCTGCGGTGGGTTGGTGATTTTAAGTAAGATTGTATACCTTATGTATGCTTATTATTGGAAATAGGAGCTATTCATTCGTTTGAGGAGATAACCAGTCGGTATCCTCCTTTTTCTGTCACTATCTGATATTCGGGAAAGTCCTTGAGTGAGGATTTAAGGGTGGAGATATGACTATATATTTTATTTTCGGGATTGTTATCTTTCGGCCAGAAAGCATTTTTAATATCTTCTTTAGTCAAAAGATGCTTGGGCGTTTTGATAAACAGTTCCAGCAGATTGAAATCTGCCGGTGCTATGTGGCAAAGCCGGTCGCCAATATATAGTTTCTTGCTTTCCAACTTTAAAGTCATTTTCCCCAATTGTATGTAGTCCGGATTGTCAGGAATTTCTTCACATGGTATGCAGTCCGGATTGGCGGGAGTTTCTTTTTCCTGTGGTTTTTTCAGAAATGACAGAGACACCCATATCAAGACAATGAAATAAGCAATGATACTCCATAACACTTTTGGAGTGGTATGTTTTACTATTTCTGTCCAATGAATCATAGCCCATGCCTGTACGCCGGCGGTTCTTTTAGCGTCTATTGCTTGTACAGGGGTGACAAGAGCTTTCTGGAAAGAGATTGAATCATTGTCACTGAATATCTTTTTCTTGTTGTAGCGGTAAATGATTCCCGTCTTAGCGGCGGAAACTCCATTCTTTTCCCATTCTTCTTGGAAGATCTTATTGAAATTGTCTGGATTGACGGGGATAATCCTTGTCATCACATACTGGTTGGCCAGTTGGGTAGCCAGTGACTCATGGGTGCTGTCTTCAAAATAAATGATTTCTAGACTATCACCGTATTCTATTTGGACACCTTTTACCTTTCTGCCTAAAGGGCGATAATGAATAAGAATCTTGTTTAAGCGTTCCTGATAATCAATATTGATTGCTTCACGTAGGCTGTCCTTCATTGTTATCAGAACATTTGTTTTTTCATCTTTAAAAGCAACATAACATAGCAGGATGAATACAATCCATCCCAATGCAATAAAGCTAAACTTGAATAAGTTTGTCGGTATTTTCATGTTTCTTGTTCATGTTAGAGATTGCAAAGATACGCATATTTATAAAAAAGGAACTTATAAGTTAAAGAAAGAATATGATTTAATTGGATGAACCTTATGATTTGGAGATCAGGGCATTAAAATAATCCTTCCGATGAAATGGGGATTTTTTGAATCTTAAGAAAACTTTAAGGTCACCTTAAGATCAATTTAAGGGAAAAAATTTGCGTGCCCGATAGATGTTCTCTACCTTCACACAAAAAATGATAAACCAATGAAAAAAGTATTTGTATTATTTACCGTTGTTATGCTAATGGCGGTAATGGCTTGGGAAAAGCAATCCGGAAAGCCGGTAGAGAGTGAGTTTCTTTTAGATAATGTGGAAGCATTGGCTGCAGGAGAATTTGGACGTGATATATGTCTGGGTAGTGGGAATGTGACTTGCAGTACCGGAGAAAAAGTAGAGTGCGTAATTAGACCTTTTGGCTTGGATTAATCAATGAGATACCTTTGTCTATTACTATGTGTTTTTGCTCTTTTTTCCTCCTGCAAGGAATCAGAAAAAGATAAAATCGCTCGTTTGGTTGAGGAATGGGAAGGGAAAGAAATTCTCTTTCCTGCCCATTCCTTTTTTACTATTCAAGGGAAGGATACAGTGGACTTTTCTTTAGCGGATGCGGATTATAAGGTAGTGACTTATATCGATTCTGTAGGCTGTACTAGTTGTAAGTTACAATTGCTTCGCTGGAAGCTGTTTATGCAGGAAGTTGATTCAACGTTGAACCGTCCGGTTCCCTTTGTCTTCTATTTCCATCCGAAAGATATGAAAGAACTGCGTTATATTACCCGTCGTGATGCATTTGTCTATCCTGTTTGTTTCGATGAAAAGGACGATTTTAACCGATTGAACCACTTTCCGGATGAAATGACTTTCCAGACATTCCTATTGGATAAAGACAACAGGGTGGCGGCTATAGGTAATCCTGTTCACAATCCAAAGGTGAAGGAACTTTATTTGAAAGTATTGACAGGTGGTGAAGTTGTAAAAGCGGAAACACCGATAACGAAAGTCAGTCTGGACGTAACAAGCATAGACTTCGGTTCATTTCCTCAGTCGGAGAAGCAGGAACGCAAGTTCACACTGACCAATACGGGACAGCATGTACTGGTGATATATGATGTCATCACTTCCTGTGGATGTACCAAGGTAAACTATAATAAGGAGGGTGTTCGTCCGGGAGAAAAAGCGGAACTGACCGTGATTTATGAAGCCGAAAAGGCTGAGCATTTCAGTAAGACGGTTACCATTTATTGCAATGCAGATAATTCTCCACTTCGTTTGAAGGTAACGGGGAATGCTGAATAAAGGATGAAGTATGAATCAATGGGAGTAAAAAGCGGATGGAAAGAAATTCATTTTCTTTGCCGAAAGTCGATTCTTTCCACCCTGTGGCTCTCTCCTAAAAGAAAAGGAGGTTAAGTCCGATGTAAAAGTAGTGTAAATAATCAGAATAAGCAAGCGGTATTTTTGTTTTTTCTGCGGTGGAGTTCTTTCCGAGAATAAGATGAAAATATGAATAATAATAATTTTTTTTACTAGAAATAAGATGAAGAAGAATATTTTGAAGGCAACTTTGGTTGTTGCGTTTGCTTTGATAGCAGGAATGAATGTGTATAATGCTCAGCAATCGGATATAATGTTTGATTTGGTACTGGCTAATGTAGAAGCGTTGGCTAGAAATGAAATTTCCAATTGTGATAATGGCTGTTGGGATAATGGAAGTGGGTGTTTGTGTGGAGTTTGGTATCCTGGATGGAAAGAAGCACAATGATTGATTGAGAGCATGTTCAATATTTAGTATGAAATCGTCTTAAACTGATTTCAATAGGTTTTTCTGTCTTTATATTATGGATGTTATTATTCATTATATTCGGATTTTAGTTTAAGACGATTTTATTAATGAATTATTATATAGACTTATTGTTGAATTATGAGAAATATATTGTGTGTGACATTAATCGCTTTATTGGGAGGTTGCACTTCTACTTCCGTAACGGAAAAATATCAAGATAAGCGTAATGATATTATTAATGTAAAAGATAAGGTAATAGAGTTCGAGACTGGAAATGTTTTAATAGGTTCTGTTTCGCGTTTGTATATGTCGAATAAGTGTTTGTTAATAGCTGATCATAAGTCTGTTGATAAACAGATACATATATTCAATAAAAATGATTTTAGTTATCTTACCAGCATTGGAAATTTCGGGGAGGGGCCTGAAGAAATAACAGTGATGGGATGCTTAGCCATAGATGAGGCTCATCATCAATTATATGTTTCAGATCATGCCAAACAAAAGATATTTAGTTATGATATGGATAGTGTAATGGTGGATTCTTTGTATAAGCCTCAAGTAAAGACTGCGATGAACGAAACTTTATTTCCTTCTGAATATCAGTATATAAATGATACTTTATCAATTGCTGTATTAATAAAGCCAACCAGTACTTCTACTTTTAATCAGTTTTTAGGTAGATGGAATATGAACACAGGCGAAATGATTCCTATGAAATACACTCATCCGGATATTCAGAAGAAACGAATAACTTTTGCTGCTTCGGAGAAAGCGGGAATATATGTAGAATGTTATACCCGACATGATTTGATGACCATTTGTTCTTTAGATGGAGAATTGCTATATAATATATATGGTCCTGACTGGGATGGTGGAAATGGCAATAAACTTCAATCCTTTGGTACGGTGATGATAGGAAATGACAAAATATTTGTTTCTTATTGTGGAGAAGATTATGCCAGAGATTCTTTTCCGACAAAGATTCTGGTCTTTGATTTGGAAGGGAATTATCTTAAAACCTTAGAGACTGGATATAAAATATCAGACTGTTGCTATGACTCATTCAATAATAGAATTATTTTGTCTTTGAACGATGTTGTTCAATTTGCCTATTTAGATATTGACGGAATAATATGATGTATTTAATGTAAAATTTGGTAATAATGAAAAGTAAAAAAATGTTTTTGAGTCTTGTGGCTATTATTTTTAGTATATTTATTGGTTATAATATATATAGCGTGGAAAATAGTCAACAGATATTTGATGTTTCTTTTTTGAATATTGAAGCATTGGCGAGTGGCGAAAGTTCCGGTAATTGCCCAGAGTATGGATCTGGTTGTTTAGATGGTGTATGGTGGCCTTCAAAGCGGGAAAAATGGTAACTTACTATTTTTCTTGAAAAAGTATATTAAAAAGTTTTTATACTGCTTTGGATATATTTTGAAGCTAGTATATTTACTTATAGATGCTATAGTTTTGGATTTTGTTGAAGAAGGAATGATATTTTGTTTTTCTGATTATAACGAAATTTTATATGGTAGCTTTTGTAAGGACTATGATTACAAAGAGTGTTAATAAATTAATCTTATTCCTTTTTGTAATTTGTGTTATTGGAATAGTATGGATAACTAATCCAAGTGATTACTTTAGCTTCATTTAAAATATCTTCTGACTCTATAAATCGACCCTATTACTAGTGGACAATATTTTAGTAAATAAATGAGTAAAGGGAGGACGACTCTTTAATATTGGGGAAACTTCGGCAAAAAATGATGTGACTTAAAAATTACCGGACGATTTTTGGTAGCCATAAAGCATTGATAGAAGATGAAATAAATGTTTCCCCTTTATTTAAAAATAAAAAGGTGATAGACGTTCCCTATGAATATTTGCCGACAGCCGTAATTAATTTGTTTGAATTTGGAAGTGTGGGAAAATCGACTGTGGAGTAAATATTATAGTTTTGAAGATTTTTGTGAGTATATCTTCGCTTATATGATAGAAAATGAGCCATTGGAATCCTAAAGAAGAACGTGCTTTTTATATGAAACAAGGTAAACAGGTATTTCTATAAAATGAAAAACAGGACAGAACATTGGGTTAGTATAAAAAAAGGACTTGATAAATTATTATCAGTAGCTTTTTTCTTTTGCATAATTGTAATCGTATGGTTATTATTTCAGGTGATTGGTTTTGTTTCGTTTAAAATTCCTTCTGACTCCATGGAGCCTGCCCTGTTTGCCGGAGATAATATATTGGTGAACAAGTGGGTGATGGGAGGACGCCTATTTGACATTTGGGATGCTTCCGAGAAAAAGAATGTAGAAATATCCCGTTTGCCCGGCTTCGGGAAGGTAAAGCACAATGATGTATTGGTTTTTAATTTCCCTTATCCCGGCCGATGGGACAGCCTGGGACTGAATTTAAAGACTTATTATGTAAAGCGCTGTGTGGCTGTGCCGGGTGATACCTTTGAAATTAGAAATGCACACTATAAGGTGCGTGGATATACGGAAACTCTAGGATGCGTAGCTTCACAGGACAGGTTGCAACAGCTTCAGTTGGCCGGAGAGGAACGAAATTGGGGCATAGTGATGAGGGCTTATCCCAATGATAGTTTGGTGAATTGGACGATAAAGGAGTTCGGCCCTTTTTATATTCCGGCTAAAGGTACGAGTGTGAAAATGAATACTGTTAACCGGATATTGTATAAGAATGCGATAGAGTGGGAGCAGAAAAAGAAATTGGTGCAACAGGGAGATTCATTTCTGTTGAACGATAGTATCATACAGGAATATCAGTTTAAGGAAGATTACTATTTTGTAACAGGCGACAAAGTAATGAATTCCAAAGATTCCCGTTATTGGGGATTGTTACCCAAAAAGTTTATTGTGGGAAAAGCGACATTGATATGGAAGTCCGTTGATTTGGATACGGATGAGATTCGTTGGAACAGGGTATTTAAAAGAATAGAATAATAGTAAGAAGCCAGATGAAATATTGTATAGTCAGCATCATGATAATTTGCTCTTCCTTCCTTTCGGTAAGTTGTACGGATAAGGCATTGGAAGACTCTTTGAAGTTGAGTGGTGAAAATCGCGCAGAATTAGAGCGTGTACTTTTACACTACAAAGACAATCCTAAAAAGAAGAAAGCTGCTGAATTCTTGATACGGAACATGAAATGGTGTCATGCCGAGGATTCTCCGTTTATGGATATATATTACAAGCAAGTAGATCGTTTACAGGCGAATGACAGCATATATGCAGAAGAGATGATTGCTTTCTATGATTCGATTTATAAACCGGAGTGGTTTCAAAATATGACTGTAACTTTCGATTTATGTACCATGAAGGCGGATTATTTAATAGATCACATAGACAGGGCTTTTCAGGCATGGCAGTCGCCTTGGGCAAAAGCATTGTCATTGGATGAATTTTGCGAATATATTCTTCCGCATCGTTTAGGGAATGAACCATTGGAGCCGTGGATGGCCATGTATCAGAAAACGTTTAAGTCTGTAGCGGATACAATGTATAATAGGAAGGTGGACGAGTTGTATGAAGTAATCAGCTGGATGGTTGTGGGGCACAGATATTATACACCTTCGTATGTGCCCGATCTAAGGCCTTCATCTTTGTTAGGGATAAAAGTGGGGGCATGTTCGGCCTATACGGCATTGGGAAGGTACATTTATAGAAGTATCGGTGTTCCCGTTGTTTCTGACTTTACTCCGAACTGGGCAAATCATGCCATGGGGCATGAATGGATTTCTATTATGGCAGATGGTAAATGTTATCCTATAATGCCGGGGAGTCCCTGCCGTTTTGGAAATCATATAAAAGGCGGAAGCTATCGCATGTCTAAGGCTTACCGCAATACTTACGGTGATCAGGGAGGACTTATAAAGGATGAAGAGGACATACCGCCCTTCTTTAAAAATCGCAGGATAATAGATGTGACGAATCAGTATATAGAGACAACGGACGTAGAGCTTGCTGATTGTTTTGATACAGAAACCAATACGCATTATGCTTATCTGTCTGTTTTTGACTTACGTGACTGGAAAGTGGTGGCGTATGGTGCGAAAAAGGGGGCGGGATATGTGTTCAAAGATATGGCTCGTAATGCAGTATATTTACCGGTTTTTTATTCCAAAGGGAATTATACTCCTGCTTATTATCCTGTAAAGGTGGATGAAAAAGGAAGAGTTTCATATCTGAATCCGGATGTAAAGCATAAGCGGAGAGTTGTTTTGACAAGGAAGTTTATGGATATGAATCCTAAGAAATGGATAAAGGCGATAATAGGAGGGTATTTTGTATTAAGCAGGGAAGCAGCTTTTGCGAATGCTGATACTATCCATATTGATTTATTGAAAGAGTGCAATTATCAGACGGTGACATTGAACAAAGCATATAGGTACATGAAGTACGTGCCACCGGTAAAGACAGAAGGAAACATGGCAGAAATAGAACTATATGATGAAAAAGGGCAGAAGCTGGCCGGTAAGGTTATTGGTAATTATAGACCGGAAAGAATGGATGCTATGGAAACGATGAAAAGGGCTTTTGATGGCAATGTGTTAAGTTCTCCCAAAACGGTGAAAACACAAACTGATGCTTGGGTGGGGCTTGATTTAGGACGTGTCGTTTCTGTTTCGAAATTGGTTTATCTACCCCGCAATGATGATAACTTCATTAAGGAAGGTGAGCTATATGAACTTTTTTACTGGGATAGAGAGTGGAAAAGTTTAGGAAGGCAGGTCGGTAGCAGGCAATTACAGTACCTGGAATATGATAATGTTCCTGATAATGCTTTATTGCTTTTGCGCAATCTGACAAAAGGGAAAGAAGAGCGGATTTTTACATACGAGGACGGGAAACAAGTTTGGTGGTAGAGATGGAAAATAAATGGTCGAAATATGGAATGGCATTGGTAGCAGGCATACCGGTTGCCCTGTGCCTCAGCGTGGTGTGTTGTGGTACGTCTTCACTGCCTGCCGATATATTGGAAGATGACTGGCGGTGGATGTATGGCTGTGGTGTACTCTCCTTGGCAGGCCTTGCACTGCTTGTACTCCTGTTCCCGAAAAGGGTAAAGGAATGTCTGTCGGCTGTCGTTTCATGGGTGTTTATTCTATACGGAGGTATAGAAGCCGTTTGGGGCATCCGCCAGGTATACGGATTTACCTATTCCAACCATTCCCTCTATGCCTTGACCGGCTCGTTCTATAATCCCGGTCCTTACTCAGGCTATCTTGCCATGATATTCCCTGTTTGTCTGCACGAATGGTTAGAGCGGAAAGAGCATAAGAAAACCGTACCTTATTATATTGCAATAGCCGGAATGCTATTGATTCTTTGTGTGTTGCCTGCCGGAATGAGCCGCTCGGCATGGATAGCCGCGGCGGTCTCTTTCATTTATGTTTGTGGTATGCACTATAAGATGGAAATTCAGCATTATATCAGGCATCATCGTAAGCAGGCAGTGTCTTTTGCCATAGTAACCTTTATTTTGGGCGGTATAGCATTGGGTGGCATTTATCAAATGAAAAAGGATTCGGCAGACGGCCGTCTGTTTATGTGGAAAATTGCTGCCCAAGCTGTCAGTGAGCACCCATGGACAGGATGCGGATGGAACAGTGTTCCGGCTGCTTACGGACAAGCGCAGGAGAATTATTTTGCAGCCGGAAATTATACGGCAACGGAGGAACTTGTGGCAGGTGCTCCCGAATATGTTTTCAATGAATATCTGCAAGTAGCCATTGCCTGGGGAATACCTGTGCTTTGCATCGGGTTGTTGATACTAGGTGGGAGCATGTACATAGGTCATAAACAAGGTATCTATGGACTATGCGGCGCATTGCTATCTTTAGCGGTATTTGCGTTTTCTTCTTATCCACTACAATTTCCAGCGTTTGTTTCGGCTTTGATTATATCGGTGCTGGCTTGCAGTATTCGTGTTCTTCCTTTAGAGAAAGTCTGGTTTCGCCTTTTGTTTACTATCTTATTGTTAATCGGAAGCTATGGCTGTTTCTGTAAATATCAGCAGAAATCCAAGACTGTAGAAGCTTGTAAGCAATGGACCAAAAGCCGTATGTTTTACCATTCGGGAGCTTATCAGCAAGCAGTAGAAAGTTATGCTGAAATTCAGAAAGAAATGAAAGGGAATGCTCGCTTTATGTTTGAGTATGGCCATGCTTTGCATAAACTTCATAAGCCTGAAATATCAAATAAAGTACTGAAAGAGGCCTTGAAAGTGAGTGGTGACCCCATGATACTGAACATTATCGGGAAAAACGAACAGGAAATGAAGCACTATGATAGTGCGGAATATTGGTTTATGCGTGCTGTCCATCGGTTACCCGGACGAATTTATCCTTATTATCTATTGGCTCATTTATATGCGGAACCGGCTTTTTATCAGTGTGACAAATTGGAGCAGATGGTACAGACTGTATTGGAGAAAGAACCGAAAGTTCAGTCTACCGCTATCAAGCAGATGAGACGGAAAGCACGGGAATTATTAAAAAAAGTACCCGAAAATTAGTTTTTTCAAAATAAAAAGTTTTTATTTGTTATAGATATCACAAAATATGACCATGAAATTACACATATTTGCATCAGGCTTATTATTAGCCGTTTCTTTCACTGCCTGCTCGGGAGAAAAAAAGGAAACAACGGAAAAAGAAGGGGTGGAAACAGTTCTTCCTTCTTTACCCAATGAGGTGACGGTGATGCCGCTGAAAAAGCAGGTTTTCAATCATGAATTGATCAGTAACGGGAAAGTGACGGCACAGGATTATGCCGACCTGTATTTTCGTACCTCGGAAGTGGTGGCGAATATCTGGGTAAAGAACGGGGATATAGTGCGGAAAGGTCAAAAAATAGCCCAATTGGATTTGTTTAAGTTGAACAATACGTTGGTACAGAATAAAAATAGTTTGGCACAGGCTACCCTGGAGATGCAGGATGTGTTGATAGGACAAGGATATGCTCCCGATAATCTGAAGGTGATACCTGCTGATGTGCTGGAACTGGCAAAAGTAAAAAGCGGGTATGAGCAGAGCAAAGCTCAATATGAATCTGCTCAATATGATATGGAACAAGCTACGTTGACTGCTCCTTTCGATGGAGTGATTGCCAACCTTTTTGAAAAGAGATATAATATGCCCAAAACTTCCGAGCCTTTCTGCCGGGTAATCAATACCGGAAATATGGAGGTGGATTTCACCGTACTTGAAAATGAACTGCCGTTACTGAAAGTGGGGGATAAGGTGGAGATTACTCCGTATGCCTCGGCAGCAGGTGTACGACAGGGAAGCATCAGCGAGATTAATCCGCTGGTGGACGAGAATGGGATGGTACGTGTAAAGGCGCGGGTGAACGGTAGTAATAAGTTGTTTGACGGCATGAATGTAAGGGTAAGCGTGAAGCGTTCTGTGGGCGAACAACTGGTTATCCCCAAAACGGCAGTTGTACTACGTTCCGGCAAACAAGTGGTATTTACACTGAAGGAGGGTAAAGCTATGTGGAACTATGTGCATACGGGATTGGAGAATATGGAGGAATATACTGTCACAGACGGACTGGAAGAAGGTATGGAGGTGATAACTACCGGAAATGTGAATCTGGCTCATGAAGCACCGGTGAGGGTGATTAAAAATTAAAAGTATGGTTAAGTTCTTATTACAACGTCCTATTGCGGTGCTGATGGCCTTTACCGCCTGCTTTATTGTTGGGTTGGTGACTTACTTCTCGCTGCCTGTATCTTTGCTGCCCGATATTGCCATACCGCAGATTACCATACAGGTGACGGGTGAGAATTCATCGGCACGGGAATTGGAGAATACGGTGGTTACCCCTGTGCGCAGGCAGTTGCTGCAAGTGGCCGGACTGAGAGAAATAAAAAGTGAAACTCGTGACGGGGCGGGCGTTATCCGTCTGGAATTTGATTTTGGTGTGAATACCGATCTGGCATTTATAGAGGTGAATGAGAAGATAGATGCCGCTATGAACAGTCTTCCCAAGGAAGTGACGCGTCCCAAGGCTATCAAAGCGAGTGCAACGGATATTCCTGTACTTTATGTCAATATGACTTTGAAAAACGACGGTGCTTATCAGGAAACCGACGAGCAACAATTTCTGGAGTTGTGCGAATTGGCGGAGAATGTGGTGAAACGCCGCATCGAACAGTTACCCGAAGTGGCTATGGCGGATATAACCGGAGTGCCCGGAAGGCTTTTGCAAATTGTTCCTGATAAAGATAAACTGGCCATGACGGGTATCAGTGTGGAGGATATAGAGAATACACTTTCCGCCAATAATGTAGAGCCGGGAAGCATGTTGGTGAGGGATGGTTATTATGAATATAATATTCGCATAGCTACCCTGCTTCGTACCCCGGAGGATGTGAAGAATATCTATATCCGCAAGGGGGAACGTATTATGCAGTTGAAAGAGCTCTGCAAAGTAGATATTGTTTCGCAAAAAGAGATGGGACGTTCCGTAGCCGGAGGAAAAAGGGCGGTAACGCTGGCCATTATCAAGCAGAGCGATGAAAATATGGATGTCATGAAAGAGAAGCTGAAAGAAACAACCGATTATTTTGCATCCCTGTATCCGGATATTGAGTTCAGCGTGAGCCGTAACCAGACGGAATTGCTGGACTACACCATTTCAAATTTACAGCAGAATCTTTCTTTGGGCTTTCTATTTATCTTTATTGTAGCTGTGCTGTTTCTGGGGGATGTCCGTTCACCGTTGATTATCGGCATCAGCATGGTTACTTCTATTGTAATCACATTCTTTTTCTTTTATTTCTGTCATGTGTCGCTGAATGTGATATCACTTTCGGGCTTGATTCTGGCAGTAGGTATGATGATAGACAGCGCCATTATTGTAACGGAAAATATTTCGCAGTATCGTGAACGGGGGTATTCTCTGAAACGTTCGTGTGCCGTGGGCACGACGGAAATGATTACACCGATGCTCAGTTCGTCCCTTACAACCATTGCGGTATTTGTGCCTTTGATATTTATGAGTGGCATAGCCGGAGCTATTTTTATGGATCAGGCTTTTTCTATCACGGTGGGATTGATGATATCTTATATTACGGGTATTATGTTGCTGCCCGTATTGTATCTGTTGTTTTATAAGGTCGGTATCCGCAGTAAGGGATTTCTTTCCAGACGTTTTGACAATCTGCTGAAAAATGAGTGGCTGGAAAGCTTTTATGATAAAGGGATTGACTGGGTGTTCTCACATAAAAAGCTTTGTGTGACCGGCACGCTGGCAACCCTTCCACTGTGTGTGTTTCTTTTTTATGTAATGGAAAAAGAGCGTATGCCGCAGATTGACCAGAATGAACTGGTGGCAAGGATAGAGTGGAATGAGAATATCCATGTGGACGAGAACAACCGCCGGGTGGATGATTTAATGAAACAGGTGGACGACCGGGTAACGGAGCATGCTGCTTATGTGGGTATGCAGGATTATATATTGAACGGGGGCAGTGAACTTTCGTCTACCGAAGCGGAACTTTATTTCAAGACGGAAAAGCCATCCGGAATCTATTCATTGCAGGAATTATTAGAGAAGGAGATAAGAGAGAAATATCCGTTGGCTGTGGTTACTTTCTCACCTCCCGAAACAATCTTTGAAAAATTGTTTGTGACAGGAGAAGCGGATGTGGTAGCGGAACTCCATACGGCGAATAAGTCGCAGGCACCGGATGCGGAGCATTTGCAGCGGTTGGAAAAGGAAATTACGCGGGTGGCGGGTAATGTTCCGACGGGCATCGCTTTCCGGAATCAGATGAATCTGATAATCAATAAAGAAAAACTGTTGTTGTATAACGTATCATATGATGAATTGACGCGGGTGCTCCGCACGGCTTTCAAAGAAAACAAGGTTTCCGTTTTACGCTCTTATCAGCAATATCTGCCTATCAGTATTGCCGGAGAGGAAAAGAGTGTAAATAGTGTATTAAGTGAAACTTTGGTGCGGACGATGGCGGATGGTAACGGAGAGGTGAATCATATTCCTTTGAATAATCTGGTGACGGTAGTGCCCGCCGAAGATTTGAAGAGTATTACGGCGGGAAAGAACGGAGAATATATTCCTTTAAGTTTTTATGATGTGAAGGATGCACCGGAACTGATGCGGAATGTAAAAGAGGTGGTTAGTGAGGAAAAGGAATGGGAAGTGGATTTCTCGGGTAGTTTCTTTTCGAATGAAAAAATGATGGGGGAATTGACTGTGATTCTTTTTGTTTCTTTGTTGCTGATGTATTTTATCCTTTGCGCGCAATTCGAGAGTTTCCTGCAACCGCTGATTGTCTTGATGGAAATTCCTATTGATACGGCTTTTGCTTTGCTGGCATTATGGGTTTTCGGTCACACGTTGAATTTGATGTCTGCCATAGGCATTATCGTGACTTGTGGTATTGTGGTGAATGACTCTATTTTAAAAATGGATGCCATCAATGAATTACGGAAAGCGGGGATGCCTTTGGTGGAAGCCATTCATACAGCGGGCAGGCGCAGGTTGAGAGCGATTATCATGACTTCGCTGACAACTGTCTTTGCAATGGTTCCGTTGCTGTTTACCTCGGATATGGGGTCGGAGATGCAGAAGCCTTTGTCTATTGCCATGATTGGCTCTATGGTGGTGGGAACTTTGGTCAGCTTGTTTATCATTCCTTTAATATATTGGTTTATTTATAGAAAACATGACAAAAATGAAGTACATTAGCATATGGATGGTGGGGTGTATGCTGTTGTCTCTCGGAGCAAAGGCGCAGCAGGTGGTGAAGCTGGATTTGCAACGCACGATAGAGATTGCGAATGATAGTTCCTTGTCCGCTTTCAGATATCAGAATCTTTATTTGTCGGGATATTGGGAATATCGTACTTACAAGGCGAACCGTTTGCCGAGTCTTACGCTGGATCTGACTCCGGCTAAATATTATCGCTATATCACCCAGCGTTATGATTCGAATGAGGATATGGATGTATATCGTGAACAACAGATGTTCAGCGCATCGGGTGGATTGAGTATCAAACAGAATCTGGACTGGACGGGCGGTACTTTCTATATTGATTCGGAACTGGACTTTATGCGTAATTTCGGTGACTCAAAGTCTACACAGTATTCCAGTATCCCTGTGCGTGTGGGATATCAACAGAGCCTGTTGGGATATAATGCTTTTCGTTGGGACCGGAAAATAGAGCCGTTGAAGTATGAAAAGGTGAAGAAGCAATTCATTTATAACACGGAAATGGTTTCAGAAGAAGCGGTGACTTATTTCTTTGCGTTGGCTATGGCACAGGCGGATTACCGCTTGGCGGAGGAGAATGTGGCGTCCAGTGATACCCTTTATAGCATCGGACTCCAGCGTCATAAGATAGCAGCCATATCACGTGCCGATTTGCTGACATTGCAGCTGGACAAAGTGAATGCGCATAATACGTTGCAGAATGCGCAGATTGCTTTGAAACGCGCTATGTTTTCATTGGCTTCCTTTCTGAACCTGGATAAGAATACTGTGATTGAATTGGATATACCGGGACGTCCCACAGGAAAGATGATTCCCGTAGATGATGCGTTGATGCGGGCCAAAGAGAATAATCCTACTTTCCTGGAACAACGGCAGAATGTGCTGGAAGCGGAACAGAATGTGGACAAGACAAAGAAAGAATCCCGTTTCAATGCCAGCTTTAATGCCAGTGTGGGCTTTAACCAGGTGGCGGATAAACTGGGAGATGCTTACAGGCATCCTTTGCAACAGGACTTGGTTTCTGTCAGTGTTTCTATTCCTTTGATTGACTGGGGGGTGAGAAAGGGTAAATATAATATGGCGAGAAATAATCTGAATGTGGTGAGGATTGCCGCCCGTCAGGAAGAACTGAGTGTGGAGGAAGAGGTGATTATGACGGTGAATGATTTTAATATTCAGCAGAGTTTGATTGCGAGTGCGGAGGAGGCTTTGGATCTTGCCGTAATGGCATACGAGCAGACACGCCAACGTTTTATCATCGGAAAGGCGGATGTGAATAGTCTTACTCTTTCGTTGAACCGCCAGCAGGAGGCGCAGAAAAATTATATTTCGGCTTTGCAGAATTATTGGTTGAATTATTATAAGATACGTAAACTGACGCTGCACGATTTTGAGTCCGGTTTTTCCCTTGCGGACAAGTTTGATTTTAATACAGGAATTTATCGATGAGTAATCCGCGTAACCTCTCCTCGTTTACCTTGATAGTGACATTTGTCTGCCTGTCACTGATAGGGGTGGTATTAGTACCGCTGTTGCCGGTTAAGCTGGCGCCGTCGCGTACCTTGCCCGGTCTGACTGTTTCTTTCAGTATGCCCGGCAATTCGTCACGGGTTATTGAGGCGGAGGTTACCAGTAAACTGGAGGCGATGATGGCCAGAGTAAAGGGAATCAGGAAGGTGAACTCTACTTCGGATAACGGCAGCGGCTCAATTTCTTTGGAACTGGACAAGCATGCGGATATTGACGTTACCCGCTTTGAAGTGTCTACCATCATCAGACAGACCTGGCCTCAGCTGCCCGAGGGGGTGAGTTATCCTCAAATCAGTACGCGACGTTCGGATGATAAGGCATCCAGACCTTTTATTACTTATACACTGAATGCGCCTGCTAATCCTATTTTGATTCAGCAGTATGCGGAAGAGAATATCAAGCCGGTATTGGGACAGTTGAAGGGGATTTATAAAGTGGAACTGAATGGAGCTACACCTATGGAGTGGCTGTTGGAGTATGACAGTGACCAGCTTTCGCGTTTGGGAATCACACTGCAGGCTGTGCAACGGGCCATTAACCGCCATTATGAAAAAGAGTTTCTGGGGATCTGTTCTATTGAAAAAGGTGCGGAGGGCAGAGAGTGGATCAGACTGGTACGTACATCTACTGAAAAAGAAATGGAATTTGAACCGGGAGCCATTCAACTGCAAGCCGAAGATGGAACGATGGTTACGCTGGATAAACTGATAAAGGTAAGGCATGTGGAAGAACGACCGCAAAGTTATTACCGGATAAACGGGCTGAATTCTGTCTACCTGTATATCACGGCCGAGGAAACTGCCAATCAATTAAATTTAAGTGGGGAAGTGAAGCACCTTATGGGTGAGTTGCAACAGAAGATGCCTCCGGGCTATGAGGTACATATCAGTTATGACGCTACGGAATATATTCAGAAAGAATTGGATAAGATTTATTTCCGTACCGGACTGACCGTATTGATTTTATTGCTGTTTGTAGCGTTGATAACACGAAATCTGCGTTATCTGTTCCTGATTGTGACCAGTCTGGCGGTTAATATATCTGTTGCCGTCATTCTTTATTATGCATTTGGTCTGGAAATGCAGCTTTATTCATTGGCGGGTATTACCATCTCATTGAATTTGGTGATAGATAATACGATAGTGATGACAGACCATATTCTGCATCGCCGCAATCTGAAGGCGTTTGTTTCTGTACTGGCGGCCACGCTGACTACTATCGGGGCATTGGTTATTATTTTCTTTCTGGATGAGAAGATACGTCTGAACTTGCAGGATTTTGCAGCGGTGGTCATTATCAATCTGGCAGTATCTTTGTTTGTTGCATTATTCTTTGTTCCGTCCATGATTGATAAAATAGGTTTGGAGAAGAAAAAGAGAAGAAAAAGAAGACGTTTTCTGCTCAGACCCACTTTTATGAAACGGTTGACTGTCTATTTTACCCGTTTCTATCAAGGGGTGATTTATTATTTATGCCGTTTCAGGGTGATAGCTTGCCTATTATTGCTGCTGGGGTTCGGTCTGCCTGTATTTATGCTGCCCGAGAAGATGGAAGGAGAAGGTAAATGGGTGGAATATTATAATAAGGTATTTGATAATCCTACCTTCAAGGATAAGGTAAAGCCGGTAATCAACAAGGCTTTAGGTGGCAGCCTCCGTCTTTTTGCAGAGAAAGTATACGAGGGAAGTTATTTCAATCGCGATGAAGGTGAAGTGGTGCTTTCCGTTTATGCTACGTTGCCTAATGGCAGTACATTGGAGCAGATGAATGTGCTGATTAAGAGGATGGAAACTTATCTGAGCGATTTCAAGGAAATCAGGCAGTTTCAGACGTATATCTATAATGCGCGTCAGGCTAATATCCAGATTTATTTTACAAAAGAAAATCAGCGGAGCGGATTCCCGTATACTTTGAAAGCTAATATAATCAGTAAGGCACTGACTTTGGGAGGTGGTAGCTGGAGTGTATATGGTTTGCAGGATCAGGGCTTCAGTAACGATGTGCGTGAGAGTGCGGGAAGTTTCCGTGTGAAACTGTATGGATATAATTATGACGAACTTTCTTATTGGACAGAACAGCTGAAAGAGAAGTTGTTATTACACCGTCGTATTAAAGAGGTTACGGTAAATTCGGAGTTCTCTTGGTGGAAAGATGATTATAGCGAGTTCTATCTGGATTTGGACAGGTTGAGGATGGCGAAAGAGCATATTACAGCCACGCAGCTGTTCGCCGCTTTGCGCCCTGTTTTCGGAAGGGATATTTATTGTGGTAACGTGTTGTTTGATAATCAGACGGAACAACTGAAGCTTTCATCGCTCCAAGGGCAGCAATATGATGTATGGGGCTTGGTTAATATACCGTTTTTCATCAATGGCCGTTCTTATAAACTGGCCGATTTCGCTACTGTTCAGAAAGGACAGTCACCCCAGAAAGTTGCTAAAGAAAACCAGCAATACCGGCTTTGTCTGCAATATGAATATATCGGTTCTTCCGAACAAGGAAAAAAACTGTTGAAGAAAGACTTGGAAGAATTTAATAAGATATTGCCTATGGGATATACAGCCGAAAATGAGCAGGATTACTGGTCATGGAATAAGAAAGATAACAAGCAATACGCATTGCTGTTGATTGTAATCGCCATTATTTTCTTTACGACGGCTATTTTGTTTAATTCCTTGAAACAGCCTTTGGCTATCATTTTTGTTATTCCGATATCCTATATCGGCGTATTCCTTACGTTTTATCTTTTCGGACTGAATTTTGATCAGGGGGGATTTGCTTCTTTTGTATTACTTTGCGGTATTACAGTAAATGCCAGTATTTATATTCTAAATGAATATAATGCGATAAGAAAAAGGTATCCTCTGTTATTACCGGTACGTGCCTTCACCAAGGCATGGAATTCGAAAATTCTGCCTATCTTTCTGACGGTCGTTTCTACTATTCTGGGATTTATTCCTTTTATGGTGGGAGATGGAAAAGAGGCTTTCTGGTTCCCTTTGGCAGCAGGTACTATAGGCGGGTTAGTTATGTCTATACTTGGAATATTTTTGTTTTTGCCTATATTCTCATTGAAGAAACAAAAAAGATAATAAAGGTTTTACTTTTCTTTTTCAATAGAAGTGTTTACTTTTGTTGTTACAAAAAAACGTTGAATAAATATTATCTAATACTCGCTAATCATGTTGACTCAAATTATTAACGGCAAGATTTTTACTCCGCAAGGTTGGCTGGACGAAGGCTCTGTACTGATACGGGATAATAAAATATTGGAAGTGACTAACTGTGACCTGGCACTGATCGGTGCAAAATTGATTGATGCTAAAGGGATGTATATTGTACCCGGATATGTGTGTATGCATGCTCATGGCGGTGGTGGTCACGATTTTAATGAATGTACGGAAGAGGCGTTCCGCGCAGCTATAAAAGCGCATCAGAAGCATGGGGCGACCAGTATTTTCCCAACTTTGTCTTCTTCTCCTTTTTCAGAAATCCGTAAGGCGGTAACTGTGTGCGAAACCTTGATGAACGAGAAGGACAGTCCTGTGTTGGGGTTGCATGTAGAAGGCCCTTATCTGAATCCGAAAAGAGCAGGTGAGCAGTTTGCCGGGAAATTGAAGAATCCTGATAAAGAGGAATATACTTCTTTATTGGAAAGTACTGACTGCATCAAGCGTTGGGACGCTTCACCTGAACTTCCGGGCGCGTTGGAATTTGCCCGCTATTTGAAATCAAAAGGTATATTAGTGGCTGTGTCACATACAGAATCGGAATACGAGGGGATAAAAGCTGCGTTTGAAGCTGGGTTTACTCATACTGCCCATTTCTATAACGGTATGCCGGGATTCCATAAATGTCGTGAATATAAATACGAAGGGACAGTGGAAAGTGTTTATCTGACAGACGGAATGACCATTGAATTGATTGCCGACGGTATCCATTTACCTGCTACTATTCTTCGGTTGGCTTATAAGTTGAAGGGAGTGGAAAAAACTTGTTTGGTTACGGATGCTTTGGCATATGCCGCCGCTGATGGAATGGAAATAACAGATCCTAATGTGATTATAGAAGATGGTGTATGCAAAATGGCTGATCATTCTTCATTGGCAGGTAGCATAGCAACCATGGATGTATTGGTACGGACAATGGTAAAAGCTGGTATTCCGCTGGCCGATGCCGTGCGGATGGCTTCTGAAACTCCGGCACGGATTATGGGAGTGGATGACCGGAAGGGGGCATTGCAGAAAGATATGGATGCCGATGTGTTGATTTTGGATAGAGAACTGAATATCCGGGCGGCTTGGGCTATGGGCAGGCTGGTGGAGGATACGAATACTTTGTTTTAAAATAGAAGATAAAGGGAGAATTAGTATCCTTATTGTGTGGACAAGATGCCTTGACTGTTTCGGAAAACAATCAAGGTATCTTTTTTTCGGGTTTAACTCGTCATTATCAAGAGGATTTGCTACATTTGCAACTTGTTAAAATGAGAACCAAATAATAAAAAACGATATGAACGGAGATTTTAGAGAGGATTTGAAGAGAGCCTGTGAAGTGATGCAGAAGGGAGGAGTGATTCTTTATCCTACTGATACTATTTGGGGAATAGGTTGTGATGCAACTAATCCGGAGGCGGTGAAACGAGTTTATGATATAAAGAAGCGTGCTGACAGTAAGGCGATGCTTGTATTGGTGGACAGTACGGTAAAAGTAAATTTTTATGTTAGTGATGTACCTGCGGTAGCTTGGGATTTGATTGAGTTTACCACAAAACCATTGACTATTATTTATGATGGGGCACGTAATCTGGCTGAGAATTTGCTGGCTGAGGACGGCAGTGTAGGTATTCGTGTTACGGCTGAGGAATTCTCCAAACAACTTTGTTTCCGGTTTCGTAAAGCTATTGTGTCGACTTCTGCCAATATCAGCGGTCAGCCTTCACCTGCCAACTTCAGTGAAATCAGTGAAGAAGTAAAACAAGCTGTAGACTATATTGTGGAGTATAGACAAGATGAAGTGGGGCATCCCAAACCATCCAGCATTATCAAACTGGGTAAAGGGGGAGAAGTGAAGATTATTAGAGAGTAAAAAAAGGAATGGACGCAATTATAGACGAAAATAAGAAAAGTTGGTTACAGCGCTTTATCTTATGGCGCGAAAAGAAGATAAAAGAGAAACACTTTATTCTTATATTAAGTTTTCTTGCTGGTATTTTTACGGCATTGGCCGCATGGTTTCTGAAGTTTCTAGTAGAATGGATCAAGGAATTTCTGACTGAAAATTTTGATTCTACAGGAGTCAACTGGTTGTATTTGGTGTATCCGGTTTTTGGTATTTTTCTTACCGGATTGTTCATTCGTTATATTGTGAAAGATGACATCAGTCATGGGGTGACGAAAATATTATATGCCATATCCCGTCGCCAAAGCCGCATCAAGCGGCATAATACATGGTCGTCTGTGATAGCCAGTGCCATTACTATCGGTTTTGGTGGTTCCGTAGGTGCAGAGGCTCCGATTGTGCTGACCGGATCGGCTATCGGTTCTAATTTGGGAAGTGTATTCAAGATGGAGCATAAGACCCTGATGCTGTTGGTGGGGTGTGGTGCGGCAGGTGCTGTGGCCGGTATTTTTAAGGCTCCTATTGCAGGCTTGGTTTTTACTTTGGAAGTCTTGATGATTGATCTGACGATGGCATCATTGTTGCCTCTTCTTGTTTCCTGTGTCACGGCAGCTACTGTTTCTTATATTCTTACCGGTCCCGATGCCATGTTCAAGTTCCATATGGATGAACCGTTTCTGATGGAGCGCATTCCTTCGGCAATTCTGTTAGGCATTGCGTGCGGATTGGTTTCTTTGTATTTTACGCGGGCTATGAATTCTGTGGAGAATATATTTCGTCGATATAGTAATCCGTATATCAAGCTGGCTATAGGCGGTGCAATGCTGAGCATATTGATTTTCTTGTTTCCTCCATTGTATGGTGAAGGATATGATACTATTAATTTATTGCTGAATGGCGTAACCAATCATGACTGGAATACAGTAATGAATAACTCTATCTTTTATGGGTTCGATAATTTGTTACTCGTTTATTTGGCCATGATTGTACTTTTCAAAGTCTTTGCTTCCAGTGCAACGAATGGCGGTGGTGGTTGCGGGGGAATTTTTGCTCCCAGTTTGTTCTTGGGGTGTATCACCGGGTTTATCTTCGCTCATTTCTGTAATGAACTGCATGTAGGTCCTTATATCCCGGAGAAAAATTTTGCCTTGTTGGGAATGGCGGGATTGATGTCGGGAGTAATGCATGCTCCGCTGACTGGTATTTTTCTGATTGCAGAACTGACTGGCGGGTATGATTTGTTCCTTCCGCTGATGATGGTATCTGTCAGCTCTTATCTTACCATTATGATATTCGAGCCGCATAGTATTTATTCTATGCGTTTGGCTAAGAAAGGTGAATTGATAACGCATCATAAAGACAAGGCCGTATTGACTCTGATGAATATTGACAGTGTGGTTGAAACTGATTTTGAGAAAGTGCGTCCTGATATGGATTTAGGTGAAATGGTTAAAGTCATTTCGCAGGCTAAACGCAATTTGTTTCCGGTAGTGGATGTCAATGGAGAACTTTTGGGCATTGTGGTATTGGATGATATCCGTAATATTATGTTCCGTCAGGAATTATACCATCGTTTCAAGGTGGAAAAATTTATGATTTCTCCTCCGGCACGGATCAATGTTACTGATTCAATGGAAGAAGTGATGAAGAAGTTTGATGATACAAAGGCCTGGAACCTGCCTGTGATTAATGAAGAGGGAAAATACAAAGGGTTTGTTTCCAAGTCCAAAATATTTAATTCGTACCGGCAGGTGTTGGTTGATTTCTCTGAAGATTAAATAATGTAAGTATATGGAAAAGAAAGATTTGCGGATCGTATATATGGGTACTCCCGATTTTGCGGTGGAGAGCCTGAAAAGATTGGTTGAAGGAGGCTATAATGTAGTAGGTGTGATAACTATGCCCGACAAACCGATGGGACGACATGGCAGTGTGCTGCAACCTAGTCCGGTGAAAGAATATGCTGTTTCTCAAGGTCTGAGGATACTTCAGCCGGAGAAATTGAAGGATGAGGCTTTTATAGAGGAACTCCGGTCTTTACAAGCCGATTTACAAATTGTAGTTGCTTTCCGTATGCTTCCCGAAATAGTATGGAATATGCCGCGTTTGGGCACATTTAACTTGCATGCATCTTTATTACCTCAATATAGAGGAGCTGCTCCTATAAATTGGGCGGTGATAAACGGAGATACGGAAACTGGTATTACGACTTTTTTCTTGAAACATGAGATAGATACCGGTGAGATTATCCAACAGGTGCGCGTTCCTATTGCTGATACGGATAATGTGGAAATAGTACATGATAAGCTGATGTATTTGGGGGGAGATTTGGTTTTGGAAACCGTGGATGCTATTTTGAATGGAAGTGTGAAACCTGTTCCTCAGGAAAGTTTGATCCGGCAGGAAACGGAGTTGCGTCCGGCACCGAAAATATTTAAAGAGACTTGCCGTATAGACTGGAATAAAGGTGTGAAGCAGATTTATGACTTTATTCGCGGGCTGTCTCCTTATCCGGCTGCATGGACCGAACTGTGTGTGGCTGATGGAACACGTCAGGTTTTAAAAATATATGAAACGGAGAAAGTTTTTGCTTCCCATGAGATGAATATAGGCGATATCCGTACGGATATGAAGACCTATTTTCAGGTGGCTGTAAAAGATGGTTTTATTAATGTGCTTACTTTGCAGCTGGCAGGAAAGAAACGTATGAATGTGGCTGATTTTTTGAGAGGCTACAGAACTTCGGATAATAATAAGGTAGAATAAATGATAAAGGCTGTATCGAAAGATTTTCGGATACAGCCTTTTCGTTACAATAAGACAAGGAGTTGTTAAGAATCATTTAATTTTTGTGTTGGATATACCTTTCTGTATGAACGGAAAGTTTGTAGATTTACTTTTATTATAACTTACTGTAACGGTTTCTTCGCCATTGTTAATGGTATTCATTTTTATTTTAAATCCTTGTAGCTTACCCTCTTTATATCCGGGAACATCCAATAAAGGGAAGGATACATAACCGGAACTCGGATATTCCTGTCTGTCACCTTCGGCATTGTGGCGTAATTCTACAGCCATATATCCGTTTGCGTCAGGAACAGTTCCTTCTGTGGCTACAAGGCTGATCCGATGTTTGATATTAGAGTTGAAACCTAATATTTGGAACATAAGGGTCAGGTGTGTCTTACCCATAATGGGAGTGATGAGGTTGATTCCATCATGTCCGTAAATATCTTCATCGTTTTCTTTTAGTGTATCCATTGGTTTGGTTAAGATCTTCTGCAAGTAATCTATAGAAATAAAAGGTCCTTTCTTACTTGCATCTCCGGTCGGATTGGCTGCATTTATATAGGTATAAAAAATACGTTGTCCCGGATTATTTGTTTCAAAACGTGTTAATTTATCGGGATTCACTACGTATGCGATTCCATCATTATCGCTTTCTATCACTGCTTCACCGGGTACTTCACTGGGAGTTACTACGGTTGCTAAAGCGGCGTTAAAAGGCATTTCTGCTTGTATGTCGTAGATGTCATCATCATAGTCATTCAGGCAAGACTGAGTAAATGGAATCAGCATTACCATAATTATTACAAGAACTGTCGCTTTATATTTTCTCATATTTTCTGTTTCTAGAATTGTTTCTATCGCTTAAATGCGAAGATAGTAAGTTTACTGCTTGTAAAAATGTTAAATCTGCTTAAGCAAAAATTTTATTCTTCCGGATGCAGTATTTTTGCAGTCTTATCATTTATCCAATAAAGAAGTGTCACAAACAATGAATGAAACAGAATTGGTGGAACGTTGCGGCAAGGGCGATAACCTTGCACGCAAGCAATTGTATGAGCGTTATGCCGGGCAATTGATGGCCATTTGTGTTCGTTATACAGGTGATAGGGAAGTGGCACAGGATGTCTTACATGATGGATTTTTGAATATATTTCGTTCATTCAGTCAATTTACTTATAAAGGAGAGGGGTCATTGAAAGCATGGCTGACACGTATTATGGTAAATGAAGCACTGGGCTATCTTCGCAAGAAAGCTTCTACAAATCAGGAAGTGATAGTCGAAGAGTTGCCCGATGTGATAGATGGAGATGAGGATGATTTTGAGCAAATACCCCAATCTGTTTTAATGCAATTCATTAAAGAGCTTCCGGATGGATATAGAACGGTCTTTAATTTATATGTATTAGAAGAAAAGGGACATAAGGAGATTGCTGAAATGCTAGGAATTACAGAACATACGTCATCATCTCAATTATACAGAGCCAAAACCTTATTGATGAAAAAAATAAATGATTATAGAAAGAGGATATAGGAATGAAAGAAAAAGATAAATGGATAAAAAATTTCCGCATCCGGATGGAGGGCTATTCGGAACCGGCTCCTGCTGATCTTTGGGAACAGTTGGAAAAGGAACTGGATACGGTTCCGAAAGTAATTCCGATGTGGCGCCGCTGGCAGGCTGTAGCAGCTGTTGCCTTGTTAGTGGTTGTGTCTTCATTGACCGTATGGTTTTGGCAGTCACCTTCTGCAAACTATTTGGAGAAACAGTCGGCAGAGTTGAATGTAATGCACGAACCCGATGAGTTGGTGCCGGGATCAATCACTCCTGAGCAACCTATGGCCTTGGTAGTTCCTGCTGCCCGCTCTGGGAAAAAACAACATGTAAAAGTTGGTGGGGTTGCTAAGGCAGAGGCATTGGCTGCCGAACAGGAGGTTTTGCTAAATAAAGAGGTGGAAGAGATACAAATAGAGGAAAATTATATTGAAGAGCAGAAAGAGGAATCTGTTATAGTGGAACAAAAACAGCAGAAACAGGCCGGCAGATCTTCCTATTCGGCTGCCAAAACGAATTACGCTTACGTGGCTCCTCATAGAAAGAAGGACAGAAACTGGTCGGTAGGACTTTCTACCGGTAATGGAACCTTTTCATCCTCGACTAGTATGGATGGATATTTGCCTTTGCCTAATGGCACAAGGAATGCAACAATGAATAGCGCTTATGGAGTGGAAACAAGGGCTGAAATTGATAAGCTGGTTCAGTTCAATAACTTGTCGGAAGGAAAGGATGCGCAGTCTGATATAAAATATCGTATGCCTGTTACTTTTGGAGCTTCCCTTCGTTTTGATTTAAGTGATGATTGGGCTGTAGAAACCGGGGTGACTTATACCCAGCTTTCATCCGAAACACGTTCGGGAACCGAAAAAAACAATTATGGTTGGGAAGAGAAACTGCATTATGTGGGTATTCCTCTGAAAGTGAACCGGAATATATGGAGTAACAAGCGGTTTGAAGTGTATGCCTCGGCAGGTGGAGCGGTAGAAAAATGTGTGTCTGGAAAGCGGAGCATTATCGGCAGTGTTTCTACATCAAATGCAGGAAAAGATGAACAGTTTTCGGGAGGGGAGGAAAATGTCAAAGTGAAACCTTTGCAATGGTCTTTGTCCGCAGCGGCAGGTGCGCAGTTTAAGATTACGGAGAAATTGGGTATTTATGCGGAGCCGGGAGTTGTTTATTACTTTGATGACGGCAGTAATGTAAATACGATTCGCAAGGAACATCCTTTTAATTTTAATATACAGTTGGGTGTGCGGTTTACTTTGCCGAAATAAAATGAACTTTTTCACTGTTCTTATATAAAATATGGTTATCTTTGTTCTGTATAAAAAGAATAAGAACAGTGAACCATGAATAGACCTCTGATATCCCCTTCTTTGTTGTCTGCCAATTTTGCTAATCTACAGGCAGATATAGAACAAATAAATCGTAGTGATGCCGACTGGCTGCATATTGATATAATGGATGGTGTGTTTGTACCGAATATTTCTTTTGGTTTTCCTGTATTGAAATATGTAGCCGAGTTGTCTGAAAAACCTTTGGATGTACATTTGATGATTGTTAATCCTGAGAAATTCATTAAAGAAGTGAAAGATTTGGGAACAATGATGATGAATGTGCATTATGAAGCCTGTGTACACTTGCATAGAGTGGTGCAACAGATAAAGGATGCCGGAATGAAAGCGGCTGTCACATTGAATCCTTCTACTCCTGTAGCTATGTTGGCCGATATTATCCGTGACGTGGATATGGTGTTGCTGATGAGTGTGAATCCCGGTTTTGGTGGTCAGAAATTTATTGTACATACCCTGGATAAGGTGAGGGAATTACGTGAATTGATAACGAATACAGGTTCGCAGGCATTGATAGAGGTTGACGGGGGAGTGAACCTGGAAACCGGCAGACAGCTTGTAGAGGCTGGAGCGGACGTGCTGGTGGCAGGAAATGCTGTGTTCAAAGCTCCTGATATGTCAGACATGATACATCGGTTGAAATCTCTTTGAGCTTAAAACCAAAGTGCGAAATATAGCGGCTGTAAAGCCTTGTTCCATGTTCCGGTTGACTATACCTCTAGTCGCCGGAATTTTTGTATCCGATCATTTTTTTCAAGGCGCCTTGCCTGTGCTTGTTTCTGGCACGGGAATATTGGGGTGCTTGATTGGCTTGATTGTATTGATGAAATGGCAAGGCTACCTTTCCCGATGGTTATTTGGAGGCATGGTTTTTATGTTTCTATTTTGTGTAGGGGCATTGTTGCTACAGCAAAAATGGCAACGGGTGGACTATGAATGGTCATCAGGGAAGAATATGTATCAAGGGGTGATAGTGGATGTTCCGCAAGAAAAGGCCAAAACATATCTCTGTAAATTGCGGATAGATAAAGAAATGTCTGAGAGGGGGATGGTTCCTGTTAATCGTATGATACTAGTCTATATTATGAAAGATAGTCTTTCTGTAAATTTACGATGTGGAGACCATTTGAACTTTTATACACGTATCTCTACTCCTGAAAGAGAGGTGATTCCGGGAGAATTTGATTATGCGGCTTATCTTTTCAGACAGCAAATTAGCGGAACGGCCGTAATCTTTCCGGGGTATTGGCAATGGACAGGCAAGAAATCGGCATTGACATGGAAACAGCGGGCAGGTGTATGGAGAGAGAAAATACTGGACAGTTATCGGAAGTGGGGATTCTCGGGAGATGAATTTGCCGTATTGTCGGCTTTGACTGTTGGCTATAAAGAGGAACTGAGTGAGGATTTACGTGAAACTTATCAAGTGGCGGGAGTGAGCCATATCTTGGCTTTGTCAGGAATGCATATAGCTGTTTTGTGGGGATTATTGTGTTGGATATTGCGTCCGCTGGATAGAAGTTGCCTGCTGCGATGGGTAAAGTGTGGCATTATTGTGTTGTTGTTATGGACATTTGCTTTTTTAGTGGGCTTGCCTCCCTCGGTTATACGGGCGGTGGTGATGTGTATGTTAATGACAGCGGCGCGTGCGGCAGGAGAACGGACTTTGTCATTGAATACCTTGTCTGTAGCGGCATTCTTTATGCTGCTTTACAATCCTTTTTATCTTTTTGATACCGGGTTCCAGTTGTCATTTCTGGCTGTACTTTCAATTTTGTTTATTTATCCTGTCATTTCCCGGTATTGGCGGGTGCGTCACCCTGTACCTCGTTATATTTGGGGGATAGTGGCAGTTTCGCTGGCGGCACAGTTAGGGACAGCTCCCGTGGTTATTTATAAATTCGCTTATTTTCCTGTTTATTTTTTACCGGCCAATCTGATAGTGGCACCTTTAGTGCTTGTTATAATTTATGGAACGGTAGCAAGTTTTGTCTTGTCTCCTTTTACGGTATTGCATATATGGGTGGTAAAAGGATTGAACGGGGTGTTGCGGTTGCTGAATGACAGTATGCAATGGGTGGGGGATTTGCCTGTATCACATTCCGGCGATATACATTTGTCTTTGCTTCAGGTTGGTATTCTTTATGTATTATTGTTTGTGGTATTATCTTATCTGTTATCTCCTTCACGGAAATCGTTGATTACTGTTTTGTGTGGAATCAATCTTTTTATAGGATTTTCAGGTTGTCTATATTATATGAAAGAGGAGTCTTTTCAGTTAATCCTGGCCCATTCGCAAGTAAAAGTTTCCCCTCAAAAAGATGTTTGGCAACAGGATAGCATTTATCATTATAAAGGTATGAATATATGTGTTTTGGTGGATAACCGCTGGCGGAGCAGATCGGTTGATAGTTTGTTGGATATTGATTATATGTACTTGTGTAAAGGTTTTAAAGGAAAAATTGCCCCATTACAAAAAATATTTAAAATAAGGAAGGTCATACTGGATGCTTCGCTCGGTGGGTATAGATTGAATTTGTTAAAGGACGAGTGTAGAGGTTTGGGATTGGATTATATTGATATGTCTCCGAAAGGTTCTTACCGTATTCTTCTGTGAATAAAGAATTAATTTGTAAATTTGCCATTTCAAAAGAAAAAGATTGAATATGTTATCAAAAGTAATTGCACAGGCTAATATAGACCATGCCGAAAAATGGTTTGAAAGAGCTGATAAAATAGTTATTGTTACCCATGTGTCACCGGATGGTGATGCCATTGGCTCCTCGTTAGGATTATGGCATTTCTTGGAATCACAGGAAAAGACGGTGAATGTCATTGTTCCCAATGCTTTTCCGGATTTTCTGAGATGGATGCCGGGAGCCAAGGATATAATCCGGTACGATAAATATACTGAATTTGCCAATAAGCTGCTGAATGAGGCGGATGTGATCTGCTGTCTGGATTTCAATGCATTGTCTCGTATTGATGCGATGGCGGATGCTGTGGCTCAGTCGCCGGCACGCAAAATGATGATTGACCATCACCTTAATCCGGAAGCCTTTTGTAGAATCATTATTTCTCATCCTGAAATATCTTCTACATCGGAATTGGTTTTCCGGTTGATATGCCGTCTGGGGTATTTTGAGGATATCACCAAGGAAGGTGCTGAATGTATTTATACGGGGATGATGACCGATACAGGTGGCTTTACTTATAATTCTAATGACCGTGAGATTTATTTCATTATCAGCGAACTGCTTTCGAAAGGCATTGATAAGGATGAGATTTATCGTAAAGTTTATAATACGTATTCTGAAGGGCGTTTACGCCTGATGGGATATGTGCTGTACGACAAGATGCAAGTATTTCCTCAGTTCAATTCGGCATTGGTTTGGCTGACAAAAGAGGAGCAAAGTAAATTCCAGTATGTAAAAGGAGATACGGAAGGGTTTGTGAATATTCCACTTTCCATAAAGAATATTATTTTCTCCGTATTCTTGCGTGAGGATACGGAAAAGAATATGATAAAGGTATCTCTGCGTTCTGTAGGTGCTTTCCCTTGTAATAAAGTGGCTGCCGAATTTTTTAATGGAGGTGGTCATCTGAATGCATCCGGTGGGGAGTTTTATGGAACAATGGATGAAGCCATCGATCTGTTTAAACAGGCTTTGGTGAAGTACGAGGAACTGCTTCTGGCAAAAAAATAGTTATTTTAGTATAATTGCATACAAACAATATAAAAGTTAGGGGCTTATTTATTAATTTTGCCCGAAAATAACAGAACTTAGAATGAAGAAATTAGGTATATTGTTCGCATCTGTGTTTCTTTTAGGGCTGGTCTTCCAGTCTTGCAATAATGGAAAGACCTATGCTGAAATGAAAGAAGAAGAGAGAGAAGCTATCAAGCGATTTATTGAACGGGAAGATATCAATGTGATCAGCTTTGAACAGTTCCAGGAACAGGATTCTACGACCAATGTGGATGAAAACCAGTTTGTCCTTTTCTCGGAAACAGGTGTTTATATGCAGATTGTGGAAGAGGGAAACGGAGAGCGTTTGAAAGACGGTCGTTATGAGATTCTGGTCCGGTATGTGGAGGAACAGATTACTTCGGATGGAATAGATTCTTTGTCTTGGAATACAGACTATGGGGATTCTCGAATGGTTTATCCGGATGCTATGATGCTGACAAAAAGTGGAAAATCTTTTTCAGCTACATTCACCTCCGGTATAATGTATACAGTTTGGGGTACACCTTATGTACCTTCAGGATGGTTGATTCCATTCAATTACATAAAGGTCGGCAGGGAGATTTCCGGTCGTTCTAAGATCAGACTGATTGTACCTCACAGTGAAGGACAGTCTGACGCTTCTGCTTCTGTCTATCCTTGTTACTATGAAATAACTTATCAATTAGCACGATGACATTAATTAAATCAATATCCGGAATTCGTGGAACCATTGGTGGGCACGTGGGGGAAGGTTTGAACCCGCTGGATATAGTGAAATTTACATCAGCTTATGCAACGCTGATACGTAAAACAACCACAGTAAAGAGTAATAAAATTGTAGTAGGACGTGACGCACGTATCTCCGGTGAGATGGTGAAGAACGTGGTATGCGGTACTTTAATGGGAATGGGGTTTGATGTGGTGAATATCGGACTGGCATCTACACCGACTACAGAACTGGCTGTAACCATGGAAGGAGCGTGCGGTGGCATTATTTTGACTGCCAGCCACAATCCCAGACAATGGAACGCTTTGAAGTTGCTGAATGAGCATGGAGAATTCCTGAATAAGGAAGAAGGAAATGAAGTGCTGCGTATAGCAGAAGCGGAAGCGTTTGAGTTTGCCGATATAGACCACATCGGAAGTTATCGCGAAGACAATACCTACAATCAGAAACATATAGATAGTGTTTTGGCTTTGAAACTGGTAGACGTGGATGCTATCCGTAAGGCCAATTTCCGTGTAGCTATAGATTGCGTTAATTCAGTTGGCGGTATTATTCTTCCTGAATTGTTGGAAAGGTTGGGAGTGAAGCATGTAGAAAAGCTTTATTGTGAAGCGACCGGTGATTTTCAGCATAACCCGGAACCTTTGGAAAAGAACCTGGGGGACATTATGGGATTGATGGCCAAAGGCGGTTGTGACGTGGCTTTCGTTGTAGACCCGGATGTTGACCGTCTGGCTATGATCTGTGAGGATGGAAAAATGTATGGCGAAGAATATACATTGGTGACCGTGGCAGACTATGTATTGAAACATACTCCCGGAAATACCGTTTCTAACTTGAGTTCTACCCGTGCTTTGCGCGATGTGACCCGTAAATATGGCTGTGAATACAATGCTTCGGCTGTAGGGGAAGTGAATGTGGTTACCAAGATGAAAGCGACTCATGCTGTGATTGGAGGTGAAGGAAATGGTGGAGTAATCTATCCTGAAAGTCATTACGGACGTGATGCATTGGTGGGAATTGCTTTATTCCTGAGCCATTTGGCGCATGAAGGGAAGAAAGTCAGTGAACTGCGTGCTACTTATCCTCCTTATTTCATTGCCAAGAATCGCATTGATCTGACTCCGGAAACGGATGTGGACGCTATTCTGGCCAAGGTGAAGGAACTGTATAAGGATGAAGAGATAAACGACATAGACGGTGTGAAAATAGATTTCCCGGACAAGTGGGTACATTTGCGTAAGAGTAATACCGAACCTATTATCCGTGTGTATTCTGAGGCTGCAACCATGGAGGCGGCAGATGAAATAGGCCAGAAGATAATGGATGTGGTTTATAGCCTGGCGAAATAAATACATTATTAATAGATAATTAGCCGTATTGAATGAGATTATATTTCGTTTGATACGGCGTTGTTTTTTAATCAGATAGAAATAAATACTATGAGAAAAAGCCTTTTATTTGTTTGGGCCTGCATGGGGCTGGTTTGTTTGATGAGTGCTTGTAAGACATCGGTTAAAAGTAAAGAATGGAAGCTGGTATGGGTGGAGGACTTTGATCAAAAAAACAGTTTTGACGAATCGGTATGGACTAAGATACCTCGCGGAACATCCGATTGGAACAACTATATGTCTTATTATGATTCATGTTATGCTATGCAGGATGGGAATCTGATACTTCGTGGAATAGCCAATCATACTCAGAAAAATGATACGGCTCCTTATCTGACCGGTGGTGTATATACCAAAGGAAAGAAACTGTTTACGGGCGGAAGAGTAGAAGTATGTGCCAGATTGCAAGCCGCTAAGGGGGCATGGCCGGCTATATGGATGCTTCCCGAAAAAGCGGAGTGGCCCAAAGGAGGAGAGATTGATATTATGGAACGGTTGAACCATGATCGTATTGCTTATCAGACTACTCATTCATATTATACGCATATATTAGGTATAAAGGATAATCCGCCTCACGGAGGCATCAATAAGATAAATCCTGAGGAATACAATATCTATTCGGTAGATATTTATCCGGATAGTCTGGTGTTTGCTGTCAATCATCGTCATACCTATACTTATCCGCGCATTGATACGGACAAGGAAGGGCAGTTCCCTTTCTATCAACCTTACTATTTATTGATAGATATGCAGTTGGGTGGCTCATGGGTTGGTGCTGTGGATCCGAAAGAGTTGCCTGTGGAAATGTGGGTGGACTGGGTGAAGTATTACGAGAAACGCTGAATGCTGTTTGTCGGGAAACGGGGGGCTGTTCAATGTTGGGCAGCCCCCCGTTCTGTTTAATTATCAGGTAAATAGACCTTGATGTAACATCATCAAAGAAAAATGTTACAGGCGGAGCACGTCTGTTCTGCCTGTAAAGATGCGTGTATCATTGTGATTACAGGAATCATAAAGCTTTGTGTACTTTTGTTTCGTCTGGAATAAGATTCTAAAGATTGGAGCAGGGACAACATTTTGTTTAGCTCATTTTTGTTTTCAATAGGCGTAAAGTAATTCTAGCCAATGGATGGAATTACTTTTTATGGAAGATATTTTAATGTAATAACCATGAATACACAAAGTCAAAAAGTTTCGATGGCCGAGAAAATCGGTTACAGCCTGGGGGATTGCTCGGCTAATCTGGTCTTCCAGATGATGATGATTTATCAGACAAAGTTTTATACGGACATATTCGGTCTGGAAGGTGCCATTGCCGGTACGGTGATGTTGGTGGCGCGTATCACGGATGCCTTTGTCGATCCTACAGTGGGATTATTGAGTGACCGCACCAAGACACGTTTCGGGAAATATCGTCCGTGGGTGCTTTGGACTGCGTTGCCTTTCATGGTTTTCTATGTGTTGGCTTTCTATAATCCGGGCATTGAAGATAAAGGGCTGGTAGCATTGTATGCTACGTTGTCTTATACCTTGCTGATGAGCCTTTATTCTTTTAACAATACGCCGTATGCTTCTTTGGGCGGAGTGATGTCCGGTGATATAAAGGAACGTACCAGTATCACTTCCATTCGTTTTGTGGCGGCTACCATTGCCCAGTTTGTGGTGCAGGGACTTACGCTCCCTTTGGTAAGCAAGTTTTCGGATGGTGGAGACAAAGCGCATGGCTGGTTATGTACTATCTCTTTGTTCGCTTGTATCGGGTTCGTTTTTCTGGTCATTACTTTCTTTTCAACTCGTGAGCGCATAGAGCCGCCTGCCAGTCAAAAGACAGATACGCTTCAGGATATAAAGGATGTATTTGGAAGTGCTCCTTGGCGGGCTATGTTCATACTTACGCTTTTCATTTTTATTACGCTTGCCATGTGGGGTAGTGCCATGAACTATTATTTTGAGAATTATGTGGATGCCGGAGCATTGTATGCCTTTCTTGACCGTCTGGGATTAGTGGCAATGGAAACAGATGGCAGCGCGGGGTATGCTGTGTTGAATGCTTTCGGGCTGGTAGTCAATTCTTCCGATAAGGCATACGAGGTAGGATTTGGAGTATTTAATATGTTGGGAGCACTTGTCCAGTTCTTTGGGGTGATTTTCTTGTCCGGCTTTTTGGCAAACCGTTATGGTAAGAAACGCGTTTTTATTGTTTGCCTCTCACTTACTGCCATTTTTACAGCTTTGTTCTATTTTCCGGGAAAAGCGGATGTGGAAACGATGTTTGTATTGAATTTCCTGAAGAGTCTGGCATACGCGCCGACTGTACCTTTGTTGTGGGCGATGATTGCCGATGTAGCCGACTATTCAGAATATAAAAATTACCGTCGCGCCACAGGTTTTGTGTTTGCTGGTGTAGTTTTTGCCTTGAAGGCCGGGCTGGGTATCGGTGGGGCCATCCTAGGGTTTCTGCTTTCAGGATTTGGGTATGTGTCCGGTATCGGGGCAGAGCAAAGCGGTACGGCTATAAGGGGGATTGTACTTTCCTCCAGTCTGATTCCGGCTATGATATTTGGAATGGGAGTAGCTGCCTTATGCTTCTATCCTATTACAAAAAAATACAACGAACAGATGCAGGCGGAACTTGCTGACCGTCGCAGTAAGGCCGGTTATTAATGAAAAAGAACAAGTTATTTACCTTAAAAACTTTGTAATATGAACTATAATATAAAAACTGAATACGGTTAACGATAATTAGCATAATCATGCAAGTTATCGTGCATGAAAAGCTCGTCGGGGCTGTGTGCTCAGTCCCTTGCCGCATGGCGTTCCCTCCGCAGGAGCTGTTATGGCTTTTCGGATTTGAATCCATCGACATAGGGTTTCCCTTGCGTGACGACAGCGAAGGCTTGCCTCACAAGTTTGTTGGCGACCGCAATAACCACCACCTTGCCGGGCTTGCCGTTAGATCTGAGACGGTCGAAACATGCCTTACACTCGGTATTGCACCTGAGCGATGAGAATGCGGCTACATAAAGTTGGCTTCTGAGGCTTGAATCCCCGTTTCGGTTGATGTGGCCTTTGACATTGACTGACGTACCGGATTGTTGGTAAGTAGGTGACAAGCCCAAGTAGCGGGTCAGTTGCTTGGCATTATCAAAGTAAGAGAATCCGCCGGTGGCTACAATAAGCGCAGCTGCCAGCGTGACACCGATGCCTTTGATGGAGGTGAGCAGGTCCATCTGTTTCTTGTATTCACCTTGTGCCAATGAAGCGAGTTCCTCTTCCATCTCTTTGATTTGCTTTTCAAGAAATGTAATCGTCTTTTCGATGGTTTTCTTGCATTTGGGGTCAAAGAATGGAAGGACCTCCATCGAGCCTTTGAGGTTGCGTGTGGCTACAAGTTGCTTCTTGAGTTGGCGCAGCACCGTCCGTTTCTGCTTGAGGACAAGGATTGCATCACTGCGAAGTTTGTATGGCGCAGGTTGCATCTTCTCTCCGTAAAGTGCTATCAGGCGTGCATCAATCTCATCCGTTTTGGTAACGGTGAGCATGACACGGGCGAAGTTCTTTATCTTCAACGGATTTTCAAGGCTGATGGTAATGCCTGCCTCTGAAAGCAGGTAAACGAGTAACGCGCTGTAATTGCCCGTAGCTTCCAGCACGCAATTATGTTCGGATGCTGAAATAGTTTGGACGAACTCGTGAACACCATTTACGGTATTCTTGAATGTTCTCGTCTTGTTTGTCTTTACAGACGAATAGGCAACAACGAAAGTCACCTTGCTGACATCAATACCAACGTAAGTCATAGTCTGAATGATTTATTAAAACAACATCTGTACATCGTGAGCCATCATTGCGAATGCGGGGTCTCAAAAGCCCATTGAACTATCCGGTTTCTGATGTATAAAGTGTGGGGTAAAACATACTACACGGTCTTTTTGACTAATGAAAACTCAGCCTTATTCCACACTTTGATGTTGAATGTTTATGCAAAAATATAATAATTAAAAATTATACAATGAAAATAAGATATGTGACATTATTGGCTGCCATTGCCGGATTAATGGCCGCTTGCGGCAATGACCGGAAGGTCGAGCCGGGTCCTTCGCTGAAGGAAGCAGCTTCGGGCAAGTTTCTGATGGGGGTAGCGTTGAATGTACGTCAGGCAGCAGGTCAGGATACTTGCGCCTCGAAAGTGGTAAAACGTCATTTTAATTCCATTGTGGCCGAGAATTGCATGAAATGCGAAGTGATTCATCCGGAGGAAGACCGTTTTGATTTTACGGAAGCGGACCGGTTGGTTCGTTTTGGCGAGGAGAACGATATGGCTGTTATCGGGCATTGCCTTATCTGGCATTCACAGCTGGCACCTTGGTTCTGTGTGGACGAACAAGGAAAAACAGTAAGTGCCGACATCTTGAAGGAGCGTATAAAAAAACATATCCAGACTATTGTGACGCACTATAAAGGGCGTATAAAGGGCTGGGATGTATTGAATGAAGCCATTGAATCGGACGGCTCCTGGCGTAAATCTCCTTTTTACGAGATATTAGGCGAAGAGTACATCCCGCTTATTTTTCAGTATGCTCATGAAGCGGATCCGGAAGCCGAACTTTACTATAATGATTATGGCATGGACGGGAAGGCTAAGCGTGACAAAGTAGTCGAATTGGTAAAGATGCTGAAAGACCGTGGACTGCGCATCGACGCGGTAGGTATGCAGGGACACATGGGAATGGATTATCCGTCAGTGTCCGAATTTGAAGCCAGTATACTGGCATTTGCAGCTACCGGAGTAAAGGTGATGGTAACCGAATGGGATATGAGTGCATTGCCCACGGCACGGATGGGAGCCAATATTTCGGATACGGTGTCTTATAAACAATCCTTGAATCCCTATCCCGACGGTTTGCCCGACTCTGTGTCTGTGGCATGGAATAACCGGATGAAGGAATTTTTCGGTCTTTTCCTGAAACATTCGGATATCATTACCCGTGTGACAGTGTGGGGGGTGACGGACGGTGACTCATGGAAGAATAATTTCCCTGTGCCCGGACGTGTGGATTACCCTTTATTGTTCGACCGTGATTGCCAGCCGAAACCTTTTGTGGAAGAACTGATTGGAAAACATAACATTTAATAACGTAACGATATGGAAAAGAAATTCAGATACTTGGTGCCCGGAGACTATATGGCAGATCCTGCTGTACATGTTTTTGACGGAAAGCTTTACATTTATCCTTCTCATGATCGCGAGAGCGGAGTGGAGGAGAATGACAATGGTGATCATTTTGACATGTGTGACTATCATGTCTTTTCTACAGAAGATGTGATGAACGGAACAGTGACCGATCACGGAGTCGTACTGAAAGTTTCGGATGTCCCTTGGGCCGGGCGTCAGTTGTGGGATTGTGATGTGGCCTGTAAAAACGGGAACTATTATATGTATTTTCCATTGAAAGACCGGAACGACATCTTCCGTATCGGCGTGGCGGTGAGCGATTGCCCCGAAGGGCCGTTCATTCCCCAGCCCGATCCCATGCGTGGAAGCTACAGTATAGATCCGGCGGTATTTGATGATGGTAATGGGAACTATTATATGTATTTCGGCGGTTTATGGGGTGGACAGCTTCAGCGTTATCGCAACAACAAGGCATTGGAGTGGGCGGCTTTTCCGGCTGATGGTGAACCGGCTTTGCCTTCACGTGTGGTGAAACTTTCGGACGATATGCTTCAGTTTGCCGAAGAGCCGCGGCCTTTGGTTATTCTGGATGAACACGGACATCCGTTGAGTGCCGGTGACAATGCGCGTCGCTTTTTCGAGGCTTCATGGATGCACAAGTACAACGGGAAATATTATTTTTCTTATTCTACGGGAGACACTCATCTGCTTTGCTATGCCACAGGAGATAATCCGTATGGTCCGTTCACTTATCAAGGGGTTATTTTGCAGCCTGTGGTAGGTTGGACTACTCATCATGCCATTGTAGAATACAAAGGAAAATGGTATCTGTTTCATCACGATTGTGTCCCTTCGGGGGGAACCACTTGGTTGCGTAGCCTAAAGGTATGCGAATTGGAGTATGATGCGGAAGGGAAAATAAAGACCATAGAATCTGTCTGAAAATAAATCAGTGATACATCATTCGGACAGATTGGACCGGTTGCTTTGCCGGGCATTGTCCAAACAGACCGTTTGCAGAAATTATGTTCATTGTCCGGAACTTGCAAACGGTCTGTTTATATCTGTGCTCTTCAAATATAATGTCTGGTGGTGTGAATGTAATTTGTTGTAATATAATGTGTTATGTGTGTATTGTAACGCAAGTAAAGATTCATGTAACACGTTTGAAGCAAGATGTAACTCTACGAAAGATGCGTGTATCATGCAGAGAATTTATATTCGGCGACACTTTCTATATTTGCGTCTGAAATCCGTAAAGGAATTGGTCAATTATAATACTAGAAAGACAATGAAACAAAAACAAAAGCTGAAAAGATGGTCGGGCGTGCTGATCGCTTTAGGGGTGCTGGGCTCCTCTTTTACCTCATGTAGTTCGATCAAGAAAGGAAATGATTTGCCAGTTGTAGGAAAGTCTGTCGCTCTTTTCGATTACTTTAATTATAAAGGTGAGGATGATGTCTATATTTCCAATCCGCTTCCGGGAGATGATTATTTTTATAATCCCATTCTGCCGGGATGGTATTCCGATCCCAGCATTTGCACCAATGGTGAAGGTGATTATTTTCTGGCTGTTTCCACCTTTACTTATTATCCGGGTGTGCCTCTTTTCCACAGCAAGGACTTGGTGAACTGGAAGCAGGTGGGGCATATCTTGAATCGTCCTTCTCAATTAGTCAACATGGAGGGGCAACACGTAAGTGGAGGGATTTTTGCCCCGGCCATATCCTACAACCCGCATAACAAGACTTATTATATGGTTACTACCAATGTAGGGGTTGGAAACTTCTTTGTGAAGACACAAGATCCTTTTGGCGAATGGTCTGATCCTATTATGTTGCCCGAAGTGACAGGCATTGATCCCTCTTTCTTTTTCGATGAAGATGGGAAGGCCTACCTTGTCAATAATGATGACGCGCCGGACAACAAGCCTGAATACAGCGGACATCGTACCATCCGTGTGCAGGAATTTGATGTGAATGCGGACAAGACGGTGGGGCCGCGCAAGATTCTGGTGAACAAGGGAGCTCGTCCGGAGGACAAGCCCATCTGGATTGAAGGTCCGCACCTTTATAAAATAAACGGGAACTACTTCTTGATGTCTGCCGAGGGTGGAACAGCCGGATGGCATTCGGAAGTGATTTTCCGTGGTGATTCTCCGACGGGCAAATTCACACCGTGGAAGAACAACCCTATTCTGACCCAGCGTCAGTTGGATGCGGAGCGTCCTAATCCGGTGACGTGCGCTGGACATGCCGACTTGGTTCAAACCCGGGAAGGGGATTGGTGGGCAGTCTTTCTGGCTTGCCGTCCCATAAACAACACGTTCGAGAATTTAGGACGTGAGACTTTTATGATGCCCGTTAAGTGGAGTGAGGATGGTTTCCCCTATATGACGCAGGGGGATGATCTGGTGCCAGTCATTGTTCGCCGCGAAGGAGTGAAGCGTGACGAATCTGCCACCTTCGGAAACTTTGAAATGAATGACGGTTTCGACGGACAAACATTGGGTATGGAATGGATGACTTTGCGTGCTCCTGCTACCGGACTTTACTCGCTTTCCCAGACTCCGGGTTATCTCACTTTGAAATGTGATTCAGTCAGTGCTTCCGAAAAGAAGGTGCCGGCTTTTATATGCCGCCGGTTGCAGCATCATAAGTTCGAATGCAGCACACGTATGTTGTTCTGTCCGCAGAGCAAGGCGGAGCAAGCGGGCATATTGTTGTTCAAGGACGAAAAGCATCAATATTTCCTAGCTGTAGGCAGGGATGATCAAGGTGAATGTATTTCCCTCAGGCAGATAGGCGATGGGGAAAGTAAGGTGCTGGCTTCCGTTCGCTTGGACGACGGAGGAGTGCTTACCGACCTGAAGGTGGTTTCGCGCGGAACACATTATGATTTCTACTATGCTCGCCAGGAAGGTGTGTGGTACGTGTTGTGCAGGAATGTGGACGCTGGGTATCTGTCAACGGCCACTGCCGGAGGCTTTACTGGAACAACGATAGGCATGTATGCTACCTTAAAATAAATGACTGTTTGATTTTTTGTATAACTTAAATTAATGTATTAATGAAAAATGCTATGAATTTTAGGCCGGTGGGGCTGATGCTTCTGTTCTGTCTCATTCCTCTGTGGGCATTTGCACAGAGCGTGATGGTAAAAGGTGTAGTAAAGGACACAAGTGGTGAAGCCATCATCGGAGCCAGTGTCTTGGAAAAAGGCACTACCAACGGTACGATTACCGATTTTGATGGTAACTTTGCATTGAATGTATCGAAAAACGCCGTGTTGGTGGTGAGTTTTGTCGGTTACAAGAACGAGGAAATCCCGGTAGCGGGAAAGAGTTCTTTAAAGATTACATTGAAGGAAGATTCCAAAGCTTTGGAAGAAGTGGTGGTGATTGGTTACGGTAGCGCCCGCAAGAGTGACGTGACCGGATCTATTGCATCGGTAGGCGGAGAGAAGCTGCGTGAGATGCCTGCCACCAATATTACATACGCTTTGCAGAACCGCGTGGCAGGTGTGGATATGGCTCAGACTTCTTCCGCACCGGGCGCTTCCATGCAGATTCGTATTCGTGGTACCCGTTCGTTGAACGCCAGTAACGACCCGTTGGTAGTATTAGACGGAATCCCCTTTATGGGTAATTTGTCCGATATCAATCCCGGAGATATCAAGAGCATGGATATCTTGAAGGATGCATCCTCTACTGCTATCTACGGTTCGCGCGGTGCCAATGGTGTTATCCTGATCACTACACACAAAGGTGCACAGGGTAGTCCCGCCCGGTTTACTTACAATGGGTATGCAGGTATGAAGAAAGTATTCTCCAAATATCCCATGATGAACGGCAGCAAGTTTGCCGAAATGCGTAAACTGGCAGGCAAGTTCGAGAATTCGGTGGACGAGTCGGACGATGTGGATACTGACTGGCAGGACTTGATGTTCCGAGACGGTTATGTAAACAGCCACGATGTCAGCGTGTCCGGTGGTACCAACGGTGGAGGCTACAGCTTTGGCGCGGCTTACTATAAGGATCAGGGTGTCATTCCTACTCAGAACTATACCCGTTACTCTCTGCGTGGTTCTTTCGATCAGGGTGTGGGAAAATATTTCCGCTTCGGACTGGTGAACAATACCAACTATAACGTCACTAAAGGTTCCAATATCGGACTGTATGGTGTGCTTGCCATGTCTCCTATCGCTAACCCCTATAATGCGGACGGCACATTGAAACGTACCGTAAAATACAACAGTCAGGATGAGTCATTTGTATTGACCAGAGGCGTTGTGGAAGAATTGGAAGACAGTTGGCTGAGCAAGACCGAAGGCTTCGGTACGTACAACAACCTGTTTGCCGAAGTGAAATGCCCGTGGGTGGAAGGTTTGAAATACCGTGTCAACCTGGGTTTGAACTATCGTTCTACTAAAGGTGGATCGTTCACCGGCGAAGGCATCAACAGCACTACGGCCGACACTCCGTCTACCGCTTCGCTGAACCACTCGGAAACAACCAACTGGACTGTGGAGAACCTGCTGACTTACGACCGTACTTTCGGAAAACACCAGCTGAACGTTGTCGGTATGTACTCTGCCGAACAGACTGTCTATACACGTTCGGACGTTGCCGGACGGGATATTCCTGCCGAATATTTCCAATTCTACAACATCGGGCGTGCGGAAGGCACCATTACGGTGAACCCCGACAACTGGAACTATCAGAAGAGCGGTCTGATGTCTTGGATGGGCCGTGTGATGTACACTTACGACAATCGCTATATGTTGATGGCGACTGTACGTGCCGACGCTTCTTCACGTTTGGCAAAGGGACACCAATGGCACACTTATCCCGCCGTATCGGCAGGATGGAACATTCGTCAGGAAGAGTTTATGGACGAGGTGGACTGGATAGATATCCTGAAACTGCGTGTAGGTTACGGACAGACCTCCAACCAGGCTGTTGATCCTTACAAGACCTGGGGACGGTTGGCAACCCGTCCTTATAACTTCGGTCCTACCGGCTATGTCACCGGTTACTATGTATCCGAACTGCCTAATGCCGAATTGGGGTGGGAATATTCTTCTACATGGAACTTCGGTCTGGACTTCACCTTGCTGAGAGGACGCCTGTCCGGTACATTTGAGTATTACATTCAGAAAACCACCGACTTACTGCAAAGCGTAAGCCTTCCTTCCACTTCGGGAGTAAGCAGCTATATGGCTAATGTGGGAAAGACGGAAAACAAAGGTTTTGAATTTACCTTGAACGGAACGATTCTGGACAACCATAACGGATGGACATGGGAGGCAAGCCTCAACCTGTCTGCCAACCGTAACAAACTGACCGAACTGGCTTCGGGCTCCAAAGATGATAAAGCGAACAACTGGTTTGTAGGACATCCCATCGACTGTATCTACGACTATGAAAAAGTAGGCTTATGGAACAGTGATGATCCCGATTTCCAATACTTGGACATTCTGGAGCCGGGTGGCAATGAAGGTATGATCAAAGTGAAATATACCGGTGATCGTGATGCCAGCGGCAAGCCGACTCGCGCCATTGGTCCCGAAGACCGTCAGATTATCAGCTTGGAACCTAAATTCCAAGGAGGTTTCAGCACTCGCGTGGCCTATAAAGGCTTCGACTTGAACGTTATCACCGCCTTCCGTTGCGGAGGCAAGCTGATCAGTACGCTGCACCACAGCAACGGTTACCTGAATATGCTGACCGGTCGTCGCGGACAAGTGGATGTAGACTACTGGACACCGGAGAACAAGGGTGCCAAGTACCCGAAACCGGGTGGTATCCAGAGTGGTGACAATCCGAAATACGGAAGCACATTGGGTTATTTTGACTCTTCTTACTGGAAAGTGCGCAACATCACATTGGGCTACAACTTCGAGAAGCAGGCTTGGCTGACCCGCATGGGCGTACAGAGCCTGCGTGCTTACCTGTCCGTACAGAATCCGTTCATCATCTGTTCTCCTTTCCATAAAGAAACCGGACTGGATCCCGAAACCAACTCTTACGGTAACGAGAATGTAGCTGTGACAGAAGGTATTCAGAAACGATTCCTGACAGTAGGTACTAACTCACCGTCCACCCGTAACTATTTATTCGGTATTAACTTAACATTCTAAATGAAAGCATGACTATGAAACCTATATTTTCAAAAATAAGAGTTTTGGGAACAGCCGCACTGGCTTTGTTCCTGACAGCATCCTGTTCAGACATTCTGGACGAGCAGCCGCGCAGCAGTTATGATCCTACTTTCTTTAAGACAGAAAAGGGGGTGGAAGGCGGTGTGACCTCCATGTATGCACACTTGCGCTATATTTACGGACAAGCTTATTATTATAATTCCTGTCTGACGGGAACCGATGAGGCAACCTGGGGATGGAGTGCCGATGGTAACTTCAAGGATGCCGACCTGTCCGGAGTAGGCAACCTGACTGCCACGACTTGCCGTTCCGACGCCTTGTGGGGAACCGCTTTCTCGAACATCAACACCGCTAACGGAGTGATAGAGAACGGTGCCGAAGTAGGAGTCAATGAATCATTGGTTTCCGAAGCCCGCTTCTTCCGTGCGTTCGATTATTTCCTGTTGGTGCAGACCTTCGGCGGAGTGCCTCTGGACCTAGGTTCCGGCGAACTGAAGTTCAATATCACTCCTTCACGTACCTCCGTGCGCAATACCGTGCCCGAAGTGTACACCAAGGCCATCTTCCCCGACTTGCTGACCGCTATCGAGAACTTGCCCGCTAATCCTCGTGTGACGGGTGGAGTGACCAAGACCGTTGCCCGCCTGTACTTGGCAAAGGCTTATCTGACTTATGCCTGGTGGCTGAAGAATCCGAATAACATTCCTACTTATCCCGAGTGCCAGCGTACGGACCCCGACGGACACGATGCGGCATGGTACTTCCAGCAGGCATACGATGTGGCGGTTACTGCTATCGAGAACCCCGGTCCTTTCGGCTTGCAGGAAAGCTTTTGGATGGTGAATGCCGGACCCAATGACCGTAACATGGAAATCCTGCTCTATGCAGACCATACGCAGGAAGACGAGTATTATAATGGTGGCAGCCTGAGCTACGGTGGCGGTGGTGCTCCCGATAACTTTGCCGGATGGATGATGAACTGGAACTATACCGACGCGCGTTCGGCTGATAATCAGGCTGTCATTAACCGTATTGCCGAGCAATGTTATGGCCGCCCTTGGACCCGTATGGCTCCTCCGTTGGGTGTGTTTACCAAGACGTTTGCCGACAAGGTGAACGACTCCCGTTACGACGGTACTTTTACTACTGTTTATCGCGGCAACTGGTCTACAGCCGGACAGAACTGGGAATCGGTGACCAATGCCAACGGAATGAAAGTGAAAGAACGTGAACCTATATTCTCTTTCGTATTCCAGGATATGGATAAGATAGACTATGCAGGAGAAGGTTCTAAAAGCAATCTGGGAGCAGGTACGTTGCCCGGTCGTGCCGACTGGGTATTGGGACTGGATGCGGTAGGCCGCTATGTATATCCCGGTCTTTGGAAACTCGGCCCGTATCGTACAGACAACGGCTCCGGAGCAGGACAGCCCAATGCGGGAAGTACCCGTCCGTATAACATCGCCAAATTCTCCGAACTTTATCTGGTTGCTGCCGAAGCTGCCGTAGAAGGAGCTGCCACACAAGCCGGCAAGTCTGTCCGTGACCTGGTGAACGTGCTTCGTGCCCGTGCCGGTCGCTGGACTTACAGCAATGCCGAGTACAAGGAAGTGGATCGTGATTTCAGTGCTGAAATGACAGCCGCCACTCCGGCAACCATTGACATCAACTATATTCTGGATGAACGCAGCCGCGAGTTTTATGGCGAAGGTTATCGTTGGTTCGACTTGGTTCGTACTCAGAAATGGAACGAATATGCTGACAGTTACGTGATTTGTGGAGGCAAGGGTGATCACAATCCGCAGACTTACAGCCGTACCATCGAAGCGTTCCATTATCTCCGTCCTATCCCACAAGGACAGTTGGATGGCATGGAAATGACAGAGGAGGAAAAAGACGCTTATCAGAATCCGGGATACAGAGATTGATTTTTTGTTTTTTAAGAGTACCCGCCGTTTCTTTCTGTTTCTGATGGAAGAAGCGGCGGTCTTTTTATGGTATGGACTGCTGGGTAGGTTATCATCTTCCCATAGAATATATGTTTTCAGTTTGATGAGTATGTGGCTTCCTTCTGATAAATTTACTGTTTCACTTAGGTGGGTAAGTTTTATCACTGTAAGCATTCGGCCTCGTGCGTGTTTTTTTCCCCTCTTTTCCTTCCTACCTTTGT